>ENA-OSEO01000051-OSEO01000051.1-sediment-metagenome-genome-assembly--contig:-NODE-51-length-299405-cov-5.361106_pt1 | contig 299405 bp, 265 predicted proteins | sample MGYA00237883_ERZ534232 | MGnify/ENA metagenome assembly ERZ534232
GGACGCGGGTTCGATTCCCGCCATCTCCACATCAATTTATTCATATCCAGATCGAAAGGTTTAATTTTTCAAACAAATTAAACCTTTTAAATATGCACCTTCCGGAAAGTTAAGACTGACGGGATGATCAGGCCCTTGATGCAACTTTTCTAAAATCGTGGCATACGCACCCGCATCCAAGGCAGCATCTGACACAATCTTCTGAAATAATCCCTCATTCATACCACCAGAACAAGAAAAGGTTACCAAAATACCACCTGGATTGAGCAATTTAAAGCCCAGTAAATTAATATCCTTATATGCTCTCGCCGCTTTATCTACATGAGCAGCCGTTGGGGCAAATTTTGGGGGATCTAGAATCACTACATCAAATTTTTTATTTTGATCTCTCATTTTTCTCAAAAGCTGGAACGCATCTCCTTCTATCCACTCATGCCCATTGTCGCTGAATCCATTCAGTTGATGGTTCCTTTTCGCCAGATCCAACGCTTCTTTGCTGCTATCCAAAGAAACAACCTTATTTGCATTTCTTCCAGCAGCATAGATGCTGAATCCTCCTGTGAACGAGAAAACATTCAAAACATCTTTATCCTTACAATAATCAGATACGATGCGACGATTAATTCTCTGATCAATGTAAAAACCTGTTTTTTGGCTGTTTTCCAGGTCAACAATAAATTGATGTCCACCTTCATTAATCAGGATTTCATGGGGAATTTTTCCTGATATTGGACCTGAGCGTTCCTTCAGTCCTTCGATTTTTCTAACGTCCAGATCAGAACGTTCATAAATTTTGGTGAGACCAGTAATTTTCTTCAAAGCATCTATGATGGTATTTCGATGATACTCTGATCCACTGGATAGAATTTGAACTACCAGCACGTCATTGTATTGGTCGACTATTAATCCTGGGATTTGATCAGATTCAGCGTGAATCAGTCTCCAGTCCGAATCATCATACTTTTTCATTAGATGTGAGCGGCGTTTGATCGAAACATCAATTCTTTTTTCGAAAAAAGTTTGATTAATTTCTTCATTCTCAAAAGACCACATTCTCACTCGTATTTGCGAAAATGAGCTGAATGCTCCAATACCCAGAAAATTCCTTTTTGAATCAAAAACCTGTACCGGAGATCCATTTTCAGGATCGCCTATTACTGTATCAATCGCACCAGAAAAAATCCATGGGTGATGGCGTTCAACTACTTTTTCCTTCCCAGGTTTGAGAAATATTTTGTTCATGATAAATTTGTCATTTTGATGAACTCTTCTTCATTGAGGATTTTGATGCCCAATTCTCTTGCTTTATCAAATTTTGACCCGGGGTTTTCACCTACCAAAACAAAATCTGTATTTTTACTAACGCTGCTGGAAGTTTTTCCCCCAAGAGATTCAATCACTTCCTTGATTTCAGTTCTTGAGAAACGTTCTAAAACGCCAGTGACCACGAAAATTTTCCCATCAAGTGGCATTTCTTTCTCAATTGTTTTTTCACTCTTTATAACCTGTGGCCAAACTCCCACTTCCTTTAGCTTCGATAATATTTGTTTATTTCTTTCCTGATTAAACCATTCGACAATCTGATTTGCTATGTTAGGACCAATTCCTTCAATCGTTAACAACTCGTCGATTGAAGCGTTTGATAACTCATCCAAATTCGTATATTTTTTTGCCAATTCAGACGCCATAACTTCTCCGACACCATTAATACCGAGAGCTGTTATCAACCTATTTAAAGGTCTTTGTTTTGACCTCTCAATGGCTTCAAGCAAATTTTCGGCTTTTTTCTTTCCAAAACCTTCCAGGTTAATTAAGGAATCCATTGTCAAGTGATAAATATCAGCAACATCTCCCAGTAGTTTTTCTTCTACAAGTTGTTCCACGATCTTTATTCCCATTCCAACAATATCCATAGCGGATCTGGAGACAAAATATTCTAGATTACGAACCAATTGAGCTGGGCAGGCTGCATTCATACAATACCAGGCTACTTCTCCACTTGTTTTTTCGATCTGGCTGCCACATGCCGGACAGTTTTCAGGTATGACAAATGGTTTCTCGCTGCCATCCCGCGATTCAACAACCGGACCGATGACATAAGGAATTACATCACCTGCCCGTTTAACAAAAATTCTATCTCCTATGCGAATATCCTTTTCAAATATATAGTCAAAGTTATGTAAAGTTGCCTGTCTGACCACAACCCCACCAATTTCAACCGGCTCTAAGATAGCATAGGGAGTTATTACACCAGTTCGGCCAACATTCACCCCAATATCAACCAGCTTTGTAACTTCCTCTCTCGCTGGAAATTTTAATGCGATCGACCCCCTTGGATCTTTGCCAACAAATCCCAGACTTTTATCAAGTTCCAGATCATCAATTTTTATGACGATACCATCTACTTCGAAATCAATTTGATCTCTCCGGGTTTGCCAGATTTCAGATGCTCTTAACACTGTCTTTATATCTTCACACAGCTCTGAATATTCGGAAACTGAAAATCCCAGTTGTTTTAAATATTCCAGAACACCCCATTGTGTTTTGGGCACATCACCACTGCTGGTTAGTATATTATATGCATATAATCTTAATGGTCTCTTCGCTGTAATGGTCGGATCTAATTGTCGTAAAGAACCAGCAGCAGTATTTCTCGGATTTAGATAAGCCTTCTCACCTTTTTTTGTAATTTTCTGATTCAACATTTCAAAATCGGATAATGTAATAAAAACTTCACCACGCACAACCAGATAATCTGGTACATGGATGGTCTTTCCACCCACAGGAATTCTCAAAGGAATGGATCGAATGGTACGGATATTATTGGTGATATCCTCGCCAACTTCACCATTTCCACGTGTAGCACCTTTCACAAACATGCCATTTTGATAATGTAATACGACAGTCAACCCGTCAATTTTTGGTTCAACAACGAATTGAGCATTGGATACAGCAGGATAAATTTTTAATAAACGATCTCGCCAGGCAATCACATCCTCCCATTTAAAGGCATTTGCCAGGCTCAAAACAGGAACGGGATGTTCTACTTTTTCAAATTTTGACAAAGGAATAGTTCCTGCCCGTTGAGTGGGAGAATCCGCGGTGACCCATTCAGGATGAAGGTCTTCTATTTCTCGTAATTCTAATAACAATTTATCAAATTGAGCATCGCTAATAACTGGTTGATCAAGTACATGGTAGCGATAATTATGAAAATTGATTTCTTCTTTAAGTTTTTCATATTTTTCTTGTGAAATGTCGTTGCTCATGTGGTACTCCAATTTGTTTCTTGGTTACATTTCCATATCTTGATATTACATGCTAAATGAATATTTTTTGATAAAATAATTCTATTACAAAACGATCAATAATTTTATTTCCGCTTTACCAATGTTTCCAAATAAATTTCGGAGGTTCTCATGAAAATCATCGCATATCTTGCTTCAGGTATTCTGATTCTATTTGGAGTTTTGTTTATATTGAGTGCTTTCAGTCCACAAGGACAGGTAGGGAATTTGTTGGTTGGTGCAATTCTATGTCTCGTTGCATTTGGAATTATTTTCTTTATAACTAGAAAAAAGAAAGTGGAATCAAATACAACCAATGTCACCCTCAACGTAGATCTTCCTGGAAATGTATCCCTTGAATCGCTAAAATGCCAGCAATGTGGCGGTATTTTGACAAAAGACTCGATCTCTTTGGTAAATGGAGCGCCAATGGTCACCTGTCCATATTGCAATACAACTTATCAATTAACAGAAGAACCAAAATGGTAAACATCAGAATTTATGGAGATGAATATGATTAAAAAATTTAAATTATTCAGTATTTTATTAATCCTGTTAATGTTGGCAGGTAATTCTGGTGTTGTTCATGCGCAGAATTATTATTTTGAAGTCGAAAAGCAAACCATGGATGTTTTTGTAAATGAAGATGGTTCGCTGTCGATTGAATACTATTTTGATCTGGTAAATCAACCTGGCGCACACCCAATTGATGTCGTCGATATCGGTCTACCAAACAATAATTATGTATTGAATAGTATCACAGCAGATATTAACGGTTTACCTGTAGATAGTATTAAAAAATCTGATTATATTGATATTGGAATCATGGTTGACCTGGGAAATCAGGCTATACCAGCTGGTCAAAGAGGTACTCTGCATGTTTTTGTCGGGACGATTAATAAATCTTTGTATCCATCCGAAGTGGAAGCAGACGAGGAATACGCCAGTTTAGAAATTTCTCCAACCTGGTTTGGCTCAGAATTTATCGCTGGCAGTACTGACATGACTGTGACACTTTATCTACCTGTCGGACTCACAGAAAATGAACCCCGTTATCACACCCCACAAGGCTGGCCTGGAGATTCTACTCCTGTGAGTGGTTTTGACAACATGGGAGGTATTTACTACCAGTGGAGTAGCCCGAACGCCAATTCTTACACACAATATAAATTTGGTGCAAGTTTTCCTGCCAGATTGGTGCCGGAAGCCCAAATTGTAAAAGCGCCAGCGATTACATTCGACTCTGATGCTATTTGCTCCGGTTTAATTTGCCTGGGTCTATTTGCATTCTTTGCATTAACAATTTATTCAGCTACTGTAGGGGCAAAAAAGCGGAAACTCAAATATCTCCCTCCAAAAATATCCGTGGAAGGTCATGGCATCAAAAGGGGGTTAACTGCTGTTGAAGCCGCGATTTTGATGGAGCAACCAATGGACAGGGTTCTGATGATGGTACTTTTCTCGGTTTTGAAAAAAGGTGCAGCTGAAGTTATCACTCGTGATCCATTAAAAATCAAAGCAACTATACCAAAACCTGAAGGATTGCAACCTTACGAAGAAGAATTCTTAATTGCGATGCAAAAAGAGAAGAAGGAGCAAAGAGCTGAGCTCCAAAACATGATCATTAATCTGGTAAGCACAGTATCAAAAAAGATGAAAGGATTCAGCCGCAAAGAATCAATAGCCTTTTACAAAGATATTATGGAAAAAGCCTGGAATCAGGTGGAAACAGCCCAAACACCAGAGGTTAAATCCGAAAAATTCGATGAGAATATGGATTGGACAATGCTGGACAAGAATTTCGACGATCGCACAAAAGAATCATTTGGAACTGGTCCTGTTTTTATCCCAACCTGGTGGTGGCGTTATGATCCAACGGTCAGGCCAACCACAACTACTCCAACTTTTGGTAATGTGGATGCTTCTCCCATGCCATCCGGATCAGGAAAAACGACTATCAATCTTCCGAATTTACCTGGAGCTGACTTTGCAGCTTCCATTACAAATGGTGTTCAATCCTTCGCATCCGGAGTTGTCGGTGATCTGACCAACTTCACCAGCGGCATAACAAATAAGACAAATCCAATTCCAAAATCCACTTCATCTTCAGGTAGATCATCCAGAGGTGGTGGTGGAGGTGGCTCCTGCGCCTGCGCCTGCGCCTGTGCAGGTTGTGCCTGTGCCTGTGCTGGAGGTGGACGTTAATGGCTTTTCCTTTCTGGCAAAAACCAATGGTAAGAAAAAATCCCCCTAAATTACCAACATCCGGTATTTATCATTTTGAGCACCAAAAAGATCATAGCAAAAATCGGATTCACTTACGCGTTGAGAATGATGGTAACGGATTATTGTTGGTTAATGCCGCCAGAGCTTATCACCTCAATCCGAGCGCAACCGCCATCGCTTATTGGAAATTATCAGGTCGTACAGAAAACGAAATATTCAACTCATTAACCCATTATTTTGAAATTACAGATAATCAAATGGCTGATGATGCTAAATCTTTTTTAGCTCAAATGGAAGTTATTACAGACCCTGATGAGAGTTGTCCACTGTGTGAATTGGATTTAGATATGGATTTACCATTCTCACACACTCCGAGCGCCCCTTATCGGATGGATATCGCTCTGACATATCAGTGCAATAACGACTGCACACATTGTTATAATGCCCGTTCACGTCAATTTCCATCCTTATCAATAAACGAGTGGTACAAGGTAATCGATAAAATCTGGGAATTAAGTATTCCACATATCGTATTCACAGGCGGAGAACCAACTCTTAGTGAGTATTTGCCGGATCTCATTCACTATGCAGAAAACAAAGGGATTATCACTGGAATCAACACAAATGGTCGCAAATTAGCAGATGACAGTTTCCTTACCCAGTTAGTCTCTGCAGGTCTGGATCACATTCAAATCACATTAGAGTCATCGAACCCAAAAATACATGATCAAATGGTGAATTATCCTGGAGCATGGGAAGAAACAGTAGCCGGAATAAAAAATGTGCTTCGAAAAGAAGTTTACATGATGACTAATACCACTATGTTGAAAACCAATTATGGAGAATTACCACAAACTCTCGATTTCCTGGCCGAATTAGGTGTTCCAACAGTAGGATTGAATGCATTAATTTATTCCGGCAAAGGTAAAGACGTCGGTACAGGACTATCCGAGACACAACTTGCTCCCTTATTAGAAATTGCCAAAGAAAAAACCACCAGGAATAGCCAGAAATTAATCTGGTATACCCCCACACATTATTGCCGTTTTAATCCCATTACACACGATCTGGGTATAAAGGGTTGTTCTGCAGCTTTGTACAATATGTGTCTCGAACCAAATGGGGATGTTCTTCCCTGTCAATCGTATTATTTTCCTTTAGGAAATATACTCAAGAATTCATGGGATTCCATCTGGAATCATGAATTATCGAAACAACTTCGAGAAAGAAAAAATCTCCCTCAAAAATGTTACCAATGTGAACTTGTTCAGGAATGTGGTGGAGGATGCCCTCTCTCGCATTAACAATTATGAATTTTAATTTTCCTAACCATTGGAGGAAATTATGAGTAATTTTATCAAACAGTTAAAATCAATTTTTTTTGATAAAGCACAGGTTCTACCACCTGGTTTGTATAATTATCAAACACCACCGGATAGCGATTATCAATATCGGCTTCACTTACGAATAGAACCCGGTGGTGAAGGTCTTTTGATCATTAATGCGAGCACCGTTCTTCATCTCAACCAGACCGCTGCGGAATATGCATACCATTTGATCAAACAAACTCCGCGTTCTGAAGTTTTAGAATCTGTAACCAAACGCTATCAAATCTCCTATATTGATGCCGCGCAAGATTTCGATCATTTCATATCCCGCATTGAAACTTCAATCAATACCCCAGATTTAGATCCAGTAACTTACCTGGATTTTGAACGATCCACACCCTATATCGATTTCCCGGTTGCGCCATATCGATTGGATTGTGCATTGACATATAAATTAAGCAACAACGATGAATTTGGTTTATCTCCAGAAGACAGAGTTAAGCGAGAATTATCCTTTGATGAGTGGAAATTAATTCTAGAAAAAGCCTGGTCAAATGGAATTCCTCATGTGATTTTTACTGGTGGAGAACCGACATTAAGACCGGATTTATTCGAAATCATTATCAAGGCAGAAGAACTTGGGATGGTAACCGGCTTAGCAACAGATGGATTACGGCTTTCAGAAAATGATTACTTCGAGAAATTACTGAATACTGGGCTGGATCATTTGTTGATTACGTTTGACTCCGAAAATGAGCAATCCTGGGAAGCTCTCCGTGATATTATCCCTCAGGATATTCATACGACAGTTCACTTAACCGTCGAAAAATCAACCCGGGAAGAATACGTTAAGGTATTTGATGAATTTAAAAATATCGGCGTTGAAAACATATCATTGAGTTTTAATAATCCCGATCTTGAAAATCTTGTTATCGACTTACGCAATAAAGCTGCTGAATATGGATTCAACCTGGACTGGGATTTACCCGTTCCCTATTCCCAATTTAATCCTGTATCTGCTGAAATCGATGTTGTTGGGTCTATTCCAGATGGTGCCGGGAAAGCCTGGTTGTACCTGGAACCAGATGGTGATACATTGCCAGCTCAAGGCATCAATAAGCCTTTGGGAAATTTCCTGACGGATTCTTGGGAATGGATATGGTCTAATGCAAAATTATTGAATAAAAATTAATGAGTGATTATCAATTTTGGTATTCTCGCTATAAACAACAGGCATCCTGGACCAAACAAACAAGAAATTTTATCATTAATCAAATATCCCTACCCCATCAAGCCAGTATTCTGGAAGTTGGTTGTGGTTCTTCTGCGGTTCTGGATGAATTTACTAAATTAGATAACACAACATTTGGTTTAGATATTGACATGAAAATTCTTAAGGAAAGCAAGCAATATTCTCCAAAAGCAAGATTAATCACTGGGGATGGCTTTTCCCTACCATTTAAAAACAATTTCTTTAATCTAAGTTTTTGTCATTATTTACTGCTTTGGATAGACGATCCCTTAACAGTTATAAAAGAAATGTCCAGGGTAACTAAAAAAAATGGTTGGATTTGTTGTTTTGCAGAACCGGATTATTTATCAAGAATAGATTACCCCTCTCCTCTGGATAAACTGGGGCAAATGCAAAACGCTTCTTTGTCAACCCAAGGTGTCAATCTTTCAACTGGACGAACTGTAGCTAATTGGTTGATTCAATCCGGGTTTACAAATATCCACTGGGGAATTTTCGGTTCACACCAAAAGGTTAAAAACAACACCACCAATATTGCTTCTGAATGGGAAATCATCCAGCGTGATCTTGAAGTATTGTATCCAGAAGAAGAAATACTAAAATACAAAGAAATAGAATACAATGCACAAACTCAGGGAATTCGAATTCTTTTCATACCAACATTTTACGCCTATGGGCAAAAATAAAATTTCAACAAAAATGATTTTCTACCCGAGATAACCTAAAAGGATAACTCAAAAAGGATAACCCAAAAAGGTTGTCAAATTTATGAACTGCTACTATAATAACGCCATCGGGGCGTGGCGCAGTCCGGCTAGCGTGCTTGCATGGGGTGCAAGAGGTCGAAGGTTCAAATCCTTTCGCCCCGACTTCCATCAAAATTATTTTTTTTAAGTTTTATTTTATGGCTTTACGAGGTTTTCCATATTCAAATAGAAAAATGGAAATATTTGTCAATCATAAAATTTTAATAGGTTTCCCAAATTGATTGATGTAAATAATTTGTCTGGTTTGTAAATTATATTTCGGTGATAGGGTAATTTAGTCCGATGCACACCTATACAGTAAAACAGAAAACCAGGTGTCTAATTGGTTTTCTTTAATTCTTTTCTTTACTTTTGAGAAGGAATAATTAGTTTGGCAATCTCAATATTGGAAAATAAGTAAAAATTACCAATCATACTTAACGCCTAACAATGAGAATAATTTTTGGTTTTGAGAATAAAAATATTCATTTAGATAATCATATACATCTGTTTCAACTTTAGTTCTATTATTTGAAACATGCTTCGGTTGAAGGTCAAGTATTTTAAACTCCGGGTCAACATCTAAAAAATTGAATGTTTGTTTGAGAGTTATTTCGGTGTGCATAAATAAATCATCACTGTGGAGAATCAAAAGATTGGAGAATTTAAAGTATTTCAAATACCTGAGGATCTGTTCATAATATAACCCACGGCTTTTATATGAATACTGTAAAAATATTTTACTTTTATAATCTTCACTTTCGATTATTGGAGCCAATCGTTCTTCTTCTACTTTAAATGCATCGAATATTGGCAAAGTTTCTACACCTTTTCTTTTTTGATGAAAATAATGAGAAATTGCCCTTTCCGTCGGATTTCTGAGCAGTATTATTAACTTTATGTTCGGAAGAAGATTAAATATTCGTTCAGGTACACCTGGATTAAAGAGATAGGAGGGAGAAGCTTCAAATACTTTTTCATGATTATCAATTTCCTTCCTTTTTGGAAAATGTGTTCTGTACCAGGATTGACCTTTTGAAAAATTATCTACACCTGGGTCCAAACCACCATCAAAAAAATGGACTTCTTTTTTAATTGATGGAATTAATTGAGGATGTTGGCTGAGATAATAAAATAAACTTGTTGTTCCAGATTTTTGTGCACCAATAATAATAAAATCTGGTAAACATCGAACACGCCATGTAAATTTTCTATAAATCAAATTAATTTTTTTGTAACTTAAATAAGAATCTCGAAATTCTCTTACTGGTTTTTTAATATTTTCAGGGATATAATTTTTGAGACCATTCATTCGTTCTCCAAAAGTTATTATTTAACTTCTCTAATATTAGGTACACTACAAAAAAAGCTTCTTATACAAAATAATCTAATCAGGATTAATAATTTAAAAAACCTCGAAAATTTCTTCTTCTTTTGTCTTTTTATTCTTACTTTGCAATTTTATTATATCCTAACAAAGATTTATCCTTTTTATATAAATTAATTCTCTGCTGAAGTATCCATAATAACTAATTTATGGTACGGATAGACAAATTTCGACATTAACAATCCGATTTTGGTATAATCACTTCATGCTTACACAAAAACCATCTCGCCGGGACTTTCTGAAACTATCTGCAATAACGCTCGGAGCCATAACAACCCAGGCATTTCGTCCATTTTTTGGATTTGAAACCGAACAAAAAAGTAATTTATTAGCACGAGTAGCCACAGGTTCAGTAAGTGTCCATTCTCAACCCAATGATGAAAGTACCATTCTTTATCAACGCTATCGGGATGAAATTATCAATATTTACAGCGAGGTTGTCTCTGAATTTGGTCCTGGTTATAACCCTCTCTGGTACCGTGTCTGGGGTGGATACATCCATAGTGGATACTTGCAACGGGTGGAAATCAATTACAACTCTATTCAAACTAAAATTCCAGAAGAAGGGGTTTTGGGAGAAATTACCGTACCACTAACCCAAACCATGCGGGATCGCTCATTTTTAGGTTGGGATCCGGTTTATCGCTTATATTACCAATCCACGCATTGGGTAATGGGCGTAGATGAAGGACCAGATAAAGAACCCTGGTACCGATTGAAAGATGAACTGTTAAATGTTGATTATCATGTGCCATATAGTCACGTAAGAATTATCCCTCTTGAGGAAATGACTCCCCTATCATCAGATGTGCAACCTCATTTGAAACGAATTGAGGTATCGATTGCATACCAAAATTTGAAAGCATTTGAAGGTGATAAAGTGGTTTTTGAAACCACTATTGCATCCGGAGTACCTATGCGCAATCCAGACCCAACCCTAATACCGACGGACACTCCGAAAGGCACTTTTTATGTTCAATCCAAATTACCTTCTAAACACATGGGAGATGGTAATTTAACATCTGATATTAATGCCTATGAACTTCCAGGTGTGCCCTGGACATCATTTTTTGAACCTGTCACTGGCGTTGCTTTCCATGGAACATACTGGCATCATAATTTTGGAATTCGCATGAGCCGTGGTTGTATCAATATGAAAACCGAAGAAGCCAAATGGTTATTCAGATGGTGCACCCCTGTAACCAATGGAGATAAGATAGAAGCCCGTGGACTTGGAACAAAAGTTATTGTAATCTAATTAACAAATTGCAAAAATACCTGGTTTCCCAACAATCTCGCATTTTTTGTCAAGCGAATAATATCTCCATCCACTATTTCCAATAAGTGCTTCTTCTCCAAGAATTCTATTTCCTTGTCAAATATCTCTAATGGTGATGCTGAGAATCGCTTTTTAAATTCCTTAATGGAGACACCCTCTGAGACCAAGCGTAATCCAACCATCATAGTCTCCTGCATGGCTGTATATGGGTCAATCTCGGTTAATACGTTTGCCACAGGGCTTATCAGGGTTGAAGATAAATTTGCATCCTTTTGTAAATTGATATAATCCAAGATTCCATTCACATTTTCATATCTTACATCATTGGAGTATCCATGAGCTCCTGCTCCAAGACCTAAATAAGGTTGATTACGCCAATACTGCAAATTATGTTGGCATCGATAGTCATTGTCTTCATCAACCTTGTAGTAATTGGAGATCTCGTAACATGCAAAACCATTTTCTATTAATAAATGATCAGCATATTCATACATTTCAGCCGCCAGATCTGGATCGGGATTTTCAACCATCCCTTTATTTACCCAGTCATGCAAAGGCGTATTCTCTTCGATTCCTAATGCATAAAGTGAAATATGTTGCGTAGATAAATTTAGACCATCCTCCAGAGTTTTCTTCCATTCATCCAGGGTTTGTCCTGGTAATCCATAAATCAAATCCAGATTGATATTTAAAAATCCTGCCTGTTTTGCCCACTGGATTGCTTGAATAGATTGGTAATGGTCATGAATCCTACCCAATAATTCGAGATATAACGGATTGGAAGTCTGTAAACCAAAACTGATACGATTAAACCCAATAGCTAACAAATTTTGTAAATATTCAAGAGTAACTGTTCCAGGATTTGCTTCCAGACTTATTTCTGCATGATCCAAAATTCGAAAATTATCAAATAATTCAACCATCAATGATTTGAATAACGTTGAATCAATTAAAGATGGAGTACCCCCACCAAAAAAAACGGTTTTTACTGGTAGATCTTTTTCAAATTTCTTGCCGTAAAAGGAAATCTCCTTCCTCAGTTGGTATATATACGCTGGGATGAGATGGTTCAAACCGGAAAATGTGTTAAAATCACAATACGAACACCTTTTTTGACAAAATGGAATATGCAAATACACACTGTGGATTTTATTCATTGCCACAGGATATCATAAATATGAAAATCAATCCATAAATTTTAATTTTTATACAATTCTTGCTGTGTTATAATCCGCAAATGAAATTGTATTGATATCAAACAGGAATTAATATGACAATAAAGAAAAATGTAGATCAACCATCCACCTGTCCGATTTGCGGCTCCAGAATAAGTGCAAATGCCACAAGATGTCTGGTGTGTGGATCCTCAATTACAAAATCAACAGAAAAATCCACAAAAAAACCGGAAATAAAAGGTCCCAAAGTACCTTCGGTAACCATAGCACTTCCCCTTGTAATTGCTCTTGTTATTTTGTTTTTAGCAATCGGCGCAGGTGCAGTTTATGCGGTTATGAATCAAACAGGGATGGTCGTAGAACCTACTGCCACACCAACTGTCACTGCAACTGCAACCATCACAATTACACCTACACTCACATTAACCCCTACAATTGAACCAACCATGACTCCGTTACCTGATCTCGAATACACCGTACAATTAGGAGATTCTTGTCTTACAATTGCATATCTTTTTAATGTTTCTGTCAACAGTATAGTTGTAAAAAATAATCTCTCTGCAACCTGTGATAATCTAGCTGTGGGACAAAAACTGTTTATTCCCCAACCCACACCTACACCATCTCCTCAGCCAACAGCTACATTAAGTGAGGTTGATTCTACTGTGCAAGCCTGTAATACAGTCTCTTATACTGTGGCATCTGGAGATACACTCAGTACAATCGCCAGAAATTACAACGTCGAAATGGATGCAATCCGGGAATGGAATGGTATGACATCCGATATCGTTTTGGAAGGTATGCCTTTGACCATTCCTCTTTGTGAAAGACTCCCAACTGCTGGACCAACACCTACCGCAACAAATCCTCCCCCGTACCAGGCTCCCAATTTGTTGTTGCCGGCAGACGGTGCCCCATTCACTGCAGCAAACGACTCAATTGCTTTGCAATGGTCTTCGGTTGGAACACTACGATCGGATGAATACTACGCTGTCACTGTCGAAGATGTCACCGAAGGAGAGGGTCGCCGCCTGGTGGATTATGTAACAGACACCAAATTCATTGTCCCTGCCAGTTTCAGACCGAATAGCTCAGTACCGCATGTATTGCGTTGGACTGTATTAGTCGTTCGCCAAACAGGGAGCAGTGCTGATGGTCAGGCTATTTACCAACCAGCCGGCAATGTGAGTAACCCCAGAACGTTTATCTGGTGGGCGAATGTAGCTTCTACACCTTCACCATAAAATTCTTAATTCTTGAGTTCAAAAGAGCCTCCATGAAAGAGGCTCTTTCTTCATTTTCTCTTTTTTATTCTTTTGACTCAAGATATTTAGTTGCTTGAATGGCTGCTGCTGCACCCCAGCCTGCTGAGGTGACAACCTGCTTGAAACTCGCGTCCATTACTTCGCCTGCAGCATAAATCCCTGGAAGTGCCGTTTGCATTTTCACATCTACCTGTAAATATCCATTTTCATCCATTGCCAGTTGGTTTTTAAATAAATCCGTATTGGGTGTGTGTCCAATAAACACGAATACACCATCAGTTGGAAATGTACTTTCTACACCAGTTTTTATGTTCTTTATTAATACACTTTCAACGGCCGCACTTCCATTTATTTTTTCAACCACAGAATCCCAGATAAATTTAATTTTTGGATTGTCAAAAGCTCTGGTCTGCAGAATTTTTCCAGCTCTTAATTGGTCCCGACGGTGAACAATCGTTACACTTTTTGCAAATCTTGTTAAAAAGATTCCTTCTTCCAGAGCACTGTCCCCACCGCCTACAACAACAATATCTTTGTCTTTAAAAAACCATCCATCACATGTTCCACAATATGAAACACCTCTACCGGTTAATTCTTTTTCACCTGGAACACCCAAATAATTGGGGTCTGCTCCGGTGGAGATTATAACTGTTTGAGCTTTGTATTCATTATCATAGGTTTTTACAATGTATGGAGATACAGCAAAATTCACTTCAGTAACATTGTCAAATTCGAATCTTGCTCCAAATCTCTCCGCCTGTTTCTGAAATAATTCTCCTAATTCGGCCCCACCAACCCCATCGGGGAATCCGGGATAATTTTCAATTATATGGGTCAATGATGCCTGACCACCTAACGACATTCCAGTAATTACCAATGGAGACAATTCTGCTCTGGCTGCATATAATGCTGCAGATAATCCCGCAGGACCAGCACCAATAATTATCATTTTTTCGACTTTGTCTGCTTCATTTTCTGAAGTCTCGATTTTATTTAATTTTAATTCCATAAATATCTCCTACTTTGTTGGTCTATTATATTGATGCAATCAGAAAGAATTAGTTGCAATTAATCCTCTACATGTGCATCGGTAATTTCAAGTGCTTTATCAATAATTCTGAAACCTTCCTGTAATTGCTCTTCTGTGATAATTAATGGTGGGATGATAAGTATTTTATGCCAATGGATGACAAGGTAAAGACCTTCATCCAGACAATATTGACGCAACTTCAACATAATTGGGTTATTTACATTAAATGGCGACATTGGTTCTCTGGTTTCTCTGTTTTTTACAAGCTCTAATACGCCAAACAATCCAATGGAGCGAACATCCCCTACACAAGGATGCTTTACATACATCGCCTGCAATAATTTTGATAATAATTTTCCCTTTTCACGGGCTTGATCAACCAGTCTATCTTCTTTCATCACGTTTATCACAGAAAAAGCAGCCGTTAGAGAAACCGCATGACCATTATAGGTCAATCCACCTTGATACACTTTTTCATTAAATGCCTGTGCGATTTCTTGACGCATGGCAATCGCTCCTAGTGGCGCATATCCGGAGGTCAGTCCTTTCGCCATTGTAACAATATCCGGAACAACACCCCAATGATCAAACGCGAACCATTCTCCTGTTCTACCGAATCCGCTCATGACTTCATCACAGATCATCACGATGTTATATTGATCACATAGTTCCCGAACCCCTTGCAAATATCCGTCAGGTGGGATAATAATTCCGTTTGTACCGGTGACGGTTTCTATCAAGATGGCGGCAATTGTTTCTGGACCTTCATACATAATGATTTCTTCCAAATGTTTAACATAATCTCTGGCAAAATCTGCTTCAGAAATATCAGGGTTATGTTGATGGAATGTAGATCGGTAGCGATAAGGGTCCAAAAAATGGACAACCCCCATCATGACAGAAGGTTCCCAGGTTAAACGTCTTGGATCACCTGTTAAAGCGATTGCCCCATATGTTGCACCATGATATGAGCGGTATCGTGTAAGAATTTTAAATTTTCCGGTATAAGATCGTGCTAATTTAATGGCATTTTCATTTGCATCGGATCCACCTAACGTATACAAAAAATGGTCTAATTGCTCTGGAAGTACGCTCTTTAATGCTTTTCCTAACAAAGCTCTGGGCTTGGTGGCCATTCTGGGTCCAGCAAACGGTAATTCATACAATTGCTTGACCATGGCTCGAATGACACGCTCATCTTCATGTCCAATATTTACACACATAACCATGGAATTAAAATCTAAGTATTTTTTTCCATAAATATCCCAAAAATAGACGCCTTTTGCGTTGTGAACAGCAATGGGTTCAACCTTAGCCTGTGCAGACCAAGTCCAGAAATTGGTCTGCACACAAAGATCATAAATTTCACGATCCGTTAATTCATCTGAAATGACTTCATCAGCCTGGGGGTTTCTCATACCTCTCCTCGATACGAAAAAAATTAATTTTACTAATAATCCTATCACATCGCCTTGAATAATTCTCGGGATATCTATCACCATTTTGGTTGACTGAGTGCATGTTATAATTTTTGAAATTAAAAAACACAATTATGAATGATAAAAATAAAGAAAATTTAATTCTTGATCCCAGAGCAATAAAAGGCATTCATTTATTTAATCAAAAAGAATTCTTTGCAGCACATGAAGAATTAGAATTAGCCTGGCGGGACGAACCAGGGACAATTAGGGATCTGTATCAAGGGATTTTGCAGATTGGAGTGGCATATTATCATATTCAACACAGAAATTTTACCGGTGCTGAGAAAATGTTCTTTCGTGCTGAGAAATGGCTTGCTTCCTATTCAGGTTATTATCAGGGGATAAACATTGAAAAACTAAAGAAAGATGCTGCAAAAATATCCGGACAGTTAAAAAATGGCGAATTAAACAAAATTAATACATCCGATGGAGCCATGTTTCCTGAAATAGAAACCAGATTTTGAAAGGATTATTCGCAATGGAAAATAGTTTTCATAATTTTGAAGGAAAAATCGCATTGGTAACAGGTTCTGGTAGAGGAATTGGGAAAGCTATTGCCATTAAATTAGCCAAAATGGGCGCAGAAATTGTCGTCAATTACAGTCGGAACCGTGCCCAGGCAGAAGAAACATCTGAGGTTATTCATTCGTTGGGGAAAAAAGCCCTTATTATAAAAGCAAATATTGCCAAAGAAGAAGAAATAGAATTACTATTTGAGAAGATTTCATCGGAATACGGCAAACTTGACATCCTGGTTAATAACGCAGCCAGCGGCTTTAATCGACCTCTTATTGAACAAAAAGTAACCGGTTGGGATTACACCATGCAGGTCAATGTTCGTGCTGCCATGCTTTGTAGTCAAAAAGCTGTTCCACTTATGGAAACAGCAGGGGGTGGACATATCATCAATATCTCCAGCCCAGGTTCAACTCGCGTCTTACCGGATTATATAGCTGTAGGTGCTTCCAAAGCAGCCCTTGACTCACTTACCCGCTACTCAGCTGTCGAATTGGCACCTAAGAATATTCATGTCAATGCTGTTTCCCCTGGAATGGTGGAAACTGAAGCCTTGAAACACTTTGCCTTTATGAACAAAACTGACGTGACCTCGAAAACCATCACAAATACACCAGCAGGTAGATTGGTAAAACCGGAGGACGTAGCTGAGGTTGTAGCATTTCTTTGTAGTTCTGCAGCGGATATGATTTGCGGTCAGGTGATTGTGATCGATGGCGGCTTTACTTTAATCGTCCCCAAATAATCTTAATTTTGAATTAACAAGACTCTTGCGGGAGCACCATCAGCACCTTCTAGCAATATCGGTAATGCGATCAATTCATAGATTCCTGCTGAAATATCAGCCAGATTCAGACCTTCAATCACAATTACATTATTTTCCAACAATTTTATATGAGTATCAGCACCATTTTCATAAGGTGCAATGGATAAATAATCTATTCCAACCAGTTTTACACCTTTTTGAACAAGGTATTCGGCAGCATCTGGTAATAAGGCAGTGAAATTTTGATAGAAAAATTCATTTTCCAATAATCGCAATTTTGAATTATTTGTTTTAAATAAAACTCGTTGTGGCCATTGGTTCATATTTAACTTTTTCAATGTCAAAGCATCAATATTAGAAATCCGAAAATTAATTTCAACGACCTCCACTTCTCCCAATAAGGACGTCAGACTCAGCCCTTCGATAGCTGTTCCAGATTTTATGAAATGTTTAGGCGCATCGATATGCGTGCCTGTATGAGCGGACATTTGAATACCGGTGACATTTGCCTCATCTCCTTTTTCAATAGAGGAAACAAGTTGATTTTCAACGTGGGGATCTCCCGGCCACACAGGCATAAGATTTTTGATCGGTATGGTCACATCAAATATTTTCATAATCGTTATTCCTCATTAGTTATCGAATAGTACCTGAAAGCATCTTGCAACAAACTCACTCTTTCACTCGTTGTCATTTGTCTTGGTTGCGCGTAATTTTCAAGCATAGCGGTTAATAATTCAGTGCCAATCAATCTTCCATCATAAAATATATGCCGATCTAAAAATTCTCTCCGATTGTTGATCGAATCCATTTGATCGAAAAATAAATTACCCAAACCATAATGAACAAATGCGTTATGATAAATTTCCATCGACATGGGCACATGTGATTGACTTCCACTTACGATCACCGCACCTGCATCAACCATATTGCGAAAATCATTTATCTGTGTCGAAGATGGCCTCATTGAATTCGATTCATAATATTGGAATGTTACAATCGGCAAATAACCTTCTTCTCTTAAGATATGAATTTGTTCAGTTAATCCAGAAAAATCACAAGCATGAACACCACTTCTTGTTTCTGAGGCCCATACATTCGGAGGACCAGCGATATTGCAACCAAGAAAAGCAATTTTGTTACCATTATGCTCCAACAAAGCAGGTTTTTTCGCTTCTTCCTCAGAAAATCCGCCTGCATAATACTGTAAATCAGATTGATTAAACAATAACAAGGTGTTTTCAAAAGGCATAACACCTTTGTCCAATAAATGGTTACCCGTTAATTCGATAAAGTCGACCTGTAAAAAAGAGAACAATTCTACATATTTTGGATGAGAACAGAAAACAAGGCTCTTTTGGACAGGATTTGGAGGTGGGCAATCATCATAAAACGGAGTCTCGCTGGATATGTGCCGGATATCCGAATTTTCAAACCAGGATTGAATTTTTTTCCCCGGGTAAAGATTGCCAAATTTTTCCATTCTATCCGCGGTTGCTCTGGTTAATGCTGTTGTCCCGGTGAGCAAAACAGAGGTAACTTTATCAGCATATCTTGAAGAAAATTTTTCTTCCAGGTTTTCCAAAATCAAATCAGAGGATTCACTTTGTGAACAATGCAAATGAATTGGAAAATTTAAATAATAAGCTTCCTGATCAAAATTCTGATCAAAAGGAGAAATGTTTTCAATCCGAATCACTTTCCATTTGGGTTCTAATTGATCAAATCGTACCAGCCCATAATTTCCTGAAGATTGATTCGTGGATGAAAATATTTCTTCATCAGGCACAGTGATCACATGAGCGGATAAATCCCCCAGCGTTTCTGATAACAAAGCATACGTGGATTTGGATAAAAAAATCTTCTTTTCCGAAAGTTGATGGTCCGAAAAATCTCTCAGTAAAATTTTTTTAAGTTGTTCAATTGTTATTTCATCTTGAACGGTGTTAAATGGAGCTACCAATGCAAATATGAAATTTCCGACAATTTCACCTTCTTTTCCCGGAAAAAATAAACAATCCGAATCCTGCTCATTTGTGCTGAATTCTATTTTTGATTCGTCATTCCAATAGAACTGAATTCCCAGGAGATACTCCGGTATCCAAAGTTTGATATCAGAATTTAGCGCTTCGTCTTCGGCAATTGGTTTAAATGGTGTAGGTGTCATCCTGGAATTTATTGATCCACCGGGATCTATTTCCGTAGTTTGTGTTGTTAAAATCTCCTGTGGTGTACAGGCTGCAAAAGAAAGTATCAGTATCCATAACAACCAGACACGATTCTTTTTCATGGGTTTTCTGCCTGATAATAAAAACTATTGGCATAAATTTTTTCAAACAATAAATCCGCTTCTTCTTCATTCATCAATCGAGGTTGTCCAAAATTTTCATTAACGATAGGGTATTGATGTGTGTTGATATATTGATTGTTATAAAAATAATGTACATCTACAGTTGCCATACCCCAATATGTGTACATCTGGTCAAACAGAAAATTACCTAATCCATAATGAATGAAAGATGAATCTACGAAATCAATCCCCTGGGGATAATGCGCCTGACTTCCACTGACGATAACGGCTCCTGCCTTTGCCATTTTCCAAAAATCCTCTCTCATAATTTGTGTGGCTCTGAAAGTATTAAATTCGTTATGTTGAAACGTGAAGATTGGATTGATACCTTTTTCATTGAGTTCAATAACCGTTTTTTGAAGCTTTTCCAGGTTACAGGGTAAACTACCAGGACGTTCATCGGAGACCCAGTTATTTTCTGGTCCAGGAAGATTACAACCCAAAAAGGCAATTTTATTCCCATTGTGCTCGATAACCAGAGGTTTTTCAGCGTCCTCAATCGTTCGACCTCCACCATAAGTATTAATCCCATTTTCTTCGTATATATCTAAAGTTTCAAGAAACGCTTCAGGTCCCCAATCGAGGAGATGATTCCCGGTAAGTTCTACAATATCAACCCCCATTAATTGCAACGTTTCAATATATCCAGGATTACTGCAGAATCGCATCTCTTTCCTTACTGGCACAGCAGGTGGACATTTTGAATAAAAAGGGACCTCATTCGAAACATGAATAATATCGACAGATTCAAATAATACTTCTAGATTCCTTATTGGAAAATCAAATCCAAATTGCTCAATCTGGTATGCAGTATTACGTACCAAAGCAGTTGTGCCCGTCATCAGCACTGTAGATAACAAAGATTGGTCGAAATTGCTTAGTGGCTCAATTAAAAATGGAAATTGATTTTCATTTTTTAAACTTGGATTTGCATTCAGATAAATTCTGAATGCAAGCTGATATGTTTCACTATCGAAATTTGATGTCAAAGGAGACTGACCATCAATTGTTGTAATCTTCCACTCAGGGTCAGAATGACTAAAATTCATCACCCGCCAGCAATTATTACTTTCACATGATTCGGGTCGTTCAATCGAAAAAACCACTTGATTGCCAGGTTCTCTGTTGAAAATCGTTTTCAAATCATCTTCATCGTCAGGATATATCCACAGAATTAAATCGATATTTTCAACTTTACCTGACCAGATTTTTTCGAGATCTTTAAACTTCACATTTTTTGTCTGGTTGATAAATGGTACAGAAAGAACATAAAAATCTTCAAGAATAATTTTTGATTCTTCTATACCGTATGATTGCTTTTCTATCCAATAATTTGCTTCTGCTTTACTTTCAACAACAAAAGAATCCGGAAGATTTAGATTTTCCAGATCAGATTGATTTATCATGTCTGTATCAATCCATATAGATATTTTTTTTTCATCATCCGGATTGGTGGTTTCAGGAGGCTCAGGGGTTGATAAATTCAAAGGGTTGACTGTGAAATAAGCGGTGGATTGTGAATATTGAAGATCACTATCTGCATCATGAACTGTGCAACTTGTAAAAAGAAAGATAAAAAAAAGAAAAGTCGTAAATGCTAACAAAATTGATTTCTTTTTAATCATTGAGCTCCTTGCGCTAATTATACATGAGCCAAATGATGTGTTTTTGATAGTTCCTGATAGATTCTACAGATATAATTTGATCATACGAACAAGGCAGAAAGGCTATTCAAATGCGTGAGGTAGCGGTCATAGGAATCGGGCAGACGAAAATCGATGAACACTGGGATAAATCCTTAAGAGAATTGGCAGGTTTTGCTGTTTTGGATGCAGTCAAAGATGCTGGCTTAAACCAGGTCGATGCATTGTACTTTGGAAATATGATGTCTGCTTCAGCAAACCATCAGGCGCAATTAGGGGCATATATTGCTGATTGGGTAGGATTACGCTATGCAGAATCTTTTAAATTGGAATCAGCTTGTAGCTCAGGGGCAGCAGCATTTCGTACTGCTCTATTAGCAGTTGCTTCAGGTGCAATTGATACCGCCGTCGCCTTAGGTGTCGAAAAAATGACCGATTCACCCGGTGCAGAAATAACAGCCGAATTAGCGACAGCCGCGGATGCAGATTGGGAAGTTTCACAAGGTGTCTCTTTTGTAGCTTTAAACGCACTCATTATGCGCAGATATATGCATGAGTATGGCTGGACAAAAAATGATTTTGCTCCATTTTCAATCAATGCACATGCAAATGGTGTTCATAATCCCAATGCCCGCTTCAGAAAAGCAATCACTGAAAAACAATACCTGGATGCAGCAATGGTAGCAGATCCAATCAATCTAATGGATGCATCACCCGTTGGGGATGGTGCAGCTGCTGTTGTCATGGTGCCACTTGATAAAATAGGTCATTCTTCAGCAAATCCATTGGTAAAGATCATTGGAAGTGCAGCCGCGACAGATTCAATTGCAGTGCATGGTCGCAAAGACCCGCTTTGGTTAAGAGCAGCAGAATCGTCATCAAAAAAAGCTTACAGTCAGGCTGGGTTGAGTCCCCAGGATATTGATTTATTTGAAGCCCATGATGCTTTTTCAATCATGGCAGCTTTATCTCTGGAGGCAACCGGATTTGCAGATCGTGGAAAAGGTCCCCGGCTTGCTTTAGATGGTGAAATTCGTCCAGACGGAAAAATTCCAATTGCGACTCGCGGAGGTCTCAAAGCCAGAGGCCATCCCGTTGGCGCGACAGGCATGTATCAATTAGTCGAAGTTGTTGAGCAATTGCGCCATCAAGCCGAGGGAAGTCAGGTTGAGAATGCCAGAATTGGGATGGCTCAAAATATTGGGGGAAGTGGCTCAAACATAATCACACACATTCTTCAAAGAGTTTAACCAAAATGCAGAGAGTAAAATCTCTGCATTTTTCATTTCAGCTTTTCGGTTTTTTTTAGTTTTGCCGGATATAATTAATTAATGTTGCTTCGGGAGGGAACGAATGGAAAATCATAAGATGGAATTTCACATTTCTAAACAAGCTCGAGATAAATTTAAATTTGACTTAAGAATATTCGAAACCAACGGGAACGTTATAATTGGAAACTTTCACAGTTCAAGGTTGTTAGCTGCCAGTATCAATCAACAAAAAGACCTGTTTACCTATCCTGAAACTGCAGCCAAAGCCAGTGAAATATTTGCCATTGGATTAATGGACGAAATTTTCCATTTCATCCTGAAATCGTACCGGGAACAAATCCAGAAAAATATTCTGGATGAAGCACTCACCCATGTTGAACTTAATCTCTCAAAATCAGAAACCAGGAAAGTAATTGAACTATTCTTAAAAGAATTTCCTCCGGTCTCTGTTTATCAGCATAAAGAAAATTTAGAAGATTATATTGAAAAATTATCACTTAATGGCTCATATTCTTTGTTGCTGGAAGAAATTATTTTACTTTGGGTTGAAAATCAGAACCCTGCTCTGGATCACTACAACGATTTATTCAGAGACAAAGACTTAGAATTAAATTCAAACTATCGGAAATTTATCGATTTAATTCAAAAATTTTTCAATGAAAAGCCATTCTTTGGTCCAGAAAATCAAAATATTATTGAAATGTTAAGAACTCCAGCCATTAAAGTCCCACATTCAATACCTGGACAGTTGGAATATATCCGTATCCATTGGGGTTTTTTGTTAGGGGATCTTCTTTATCGATTATTAAGTGGCCTGGATTTCATAAAAGAAGAATTAAAAACATCATTTGCAGGTCCCGGACCCAGCATCGTACCAGGTTATGATCAAGCCTGGGACATGGATTTTGAGAAATTTAGCCCGGACAAAGAATGGATGCCCAGTCTGGTATTGATTGCCAAAAATACTTATGTTTGGTTAGATCAGATACGGAAAAAATACAAGATTTCCATTTCCACCATTGATCAAATCCCGGATGAAGAATTAGACAATATACGAAATAGAGGTTTTAACGGTTTATGGTTGATTGGTTTATGGGAACGCAGCAAAGCATCCGCACAAATTAAACAACTTTGTGGAAATCCAGAAGCAATCGCATCCGCGTATTCATTAGCGGGTTATCAAATCGCTTCTGAGTTAGGTGGTGAAGAGTCGTATCAAAAATTAAAAGAAAGAGCCTGGCAGCGGGGAATCCGCCTGGCAGCCGATATGGTTCCCAACCATATGGGAATTGATTCCAATTGGGTATACGAACATCCGGATTGGTTCGTCCAATTAAATTACAGCCCATTTCCTTCCTACACATTTACAGGAGAAAACCTCTCAAAATACGCCAATTTTGAAGTCAAGATAGAAGACCATTATTACGACAGAACGGATGCTGCCGTCGTATTTTTATTCAAAAACCACAACACAGGTAAAACCCGCTTCATATACCATGGAAATGATGGAACGACCATGCCCTGGAATGATACCGCTCAACTTAACTATCTTATACCTGAGGTAAGGGAAGCTGTATATCAAACTATTCTTTCTGTTGCCAAACGTTTCTCCATCATTCGGTTTGATGCAGCCATGACATTGACAAAAAAGCATTTTCAAAGGCTTTGGTTCCCTGAACCAGGCACAGGTGGTGCCATTCCCTCAAGAGCAGAATATGGACTCACCAAGGAAAGATTTGATCAATTGATGCCCACTGAATTTTGGCGTGATGTGGTAGACCGATTGGCATCTGATGCTCCTGATACTTTGTTATTGGCCGAAGCTTTCTGGTTGATGGAAAGTTATTTCGTCCGAACACTGGGAATGCATAGAGTCTATAATTCAGCTTTCATGAACATGCTTCGCAATGAAGATAATGCCAATTACCGTATCTTGATAAAAAATACAATTGAGTTCGAACCACAAATATTGAAACGCTTTGTCAATTTTATGAATAATCCTGACGAGCGTACTGCCGTAGAGCAATTTGGTAAAGGAGATAAGTATTTCGGTATTTGTACAATGATGAGCACACTTCCAGGTTTACCAATGTTCGGACATGGGCAGATGGAAGGTTTTTCTGAAAAATATGGCATGGAATATAAACGTGCTTATTGGGATGAGGAGGAAGATGAAAATCTAATAGCTCGACACAGAAATCAAATTTCACCTCTACTTCACCGGCGGTGGATTTTTTCGGAAGTTGATAATTTTCTTTTATATGATTTCCACACCTCTGATCAATCTATCAATGAAGATGTTTATGTTTATTCCAATTATCATCAGGGTCAAGCTTCTCTGGTAATTTACAATAATAAATTTAGTAATGTCCAGGGCTGGATCAATTACTCTGCCACAAAAATCAGTTTTGAGGAAAATAATCAAACCACCTACAAGACAGTGCAGCTTGCCCAAGGGTTGCATATTAATCAGGATTTCGAATTCGTGATCTTCAAAGATATTCCCACAAATCTTGAATATATTCGTTCAATTCAGGATTTTTCAAATCATGGATTATTTTTTGACCTGCATGCCTATCAGACTCATGTATTTCTCGACTTTCGCTACATCAAGGAAGATGAATGGCAATCGTATCGTCAATTATGTGATTATCTAAATGGAAACGGTGTTCCCAACATCGAAAATGCAATGAAAGAATTGCTTTTACAACCAATCCAAATTCCACTCAAGGAAATAATCAATCGAGGATATTTTGATTATTTATTATCACAAAAACGGATAACTACCAAAGATCTAATAAAAACTCAGGTACTTGTTGAAGCCCAGCAAAAAATAGAAAATCTCCTTCAAGGAATTTTCAAGATGACAGGGCTCGATCAAAATAAAGAATTGATAAATTTACAAACATCAAAAAATCTAGAATTTGTTTTGTCGATTCCGGTATTTGATCAAAAATTTATCAGTCTAAAAAATAAGGAAATTAAATCTTTAATTCGTGATTTTCAAGAGATTTTTTCTGAAAACGAAGAGGTTTGGATTACTGCATTTTCATATATTTTCCTATCATCTATTGGAGAACTGGCAAATACTACCAATCCGCAATTTCAGGCTCAATCATGGTTCGAAGAGTGGCAATTCTCAAAGGTAATTCGGGAACTTGGTGCTGAATACCAATACAGTGAATCACAAAACCATACGCTATCTCAAACAATTTATACGCTGGTGGGTCTCTCGCGTTGGCATGAAAAATTCGAAATTATTGATTTTGAAAAATGGTTAAAATCATTACTCTCCAGGCAGGATATTCAACAATTCTTGAATGTTAATAGGTATCAAAGTCAGCTTTGGTTTAATAAAGAGAGATTTGAATCACTCACATGGTGGTTGTTTGCCATTGCGGTAATCGACATTGGGGCAGATGTGAAAACCTCTATTAATACAATGGTTGAAAAACTATTAGTATTAGATCAGGTACGTCAGTTATTAATGGAAAAAATGAGTAAATCAGAATTCAGATTTGACAAATTACTTGGTAAAGAATAAGTAACGTAAAAGATCATTCAGTTTAGAAAAGAATATCCCGCCATTCTACATTGAATTGAATTCCAGATGTAGGTTTGTTATATTCATTTATAAGTAACAAATAAGATTTGTTAAGAGGGATTGGAATGATCGAAGATAAAAATAAAAATATTACTAATGATTTACAAAATTTTTTGAATACTCATTCAAAATGGAAGGTTATCAGTCTAGATAACCAGAAATTCTTGTCATCACATGAGCAATTAATTCGAGAATATGAATTTTCATCAGATAAGAATACATACGAGTTTGCTTATGCAATCCTTGTTCTTGCTGAAGAACATAATCATCACCCAACATTAATTGTAGATTGGCATAAAGCTGCTCTGGTTTGGTCAACTCACTCCAAAAAATGTGTAACTGAGTTGGACATTGAAATGGCAAAGTTTTCTGATGATATCTATCAAAAAATCGAAAAGGTGTAATTTGAATGACACATAAAGTGAAAGATTGGATGAGCTCACCTATAATTGTTGTCGATCCAGATAGTTCGGTAGCTTATGCATTGACACTCATGAGGAGAAGAAATATCCGTAGTCTATTGGTAGCTATTGATCATGTCCAAAAACCTTTATGGAATCCTGACAACAACAGATATTCGTGACAAAATCATTGCTCAGGATAAAAATCCTGCAAATACTTCAGTTCGTGAAATTATGTCGGAAAACTTGATAACAGCCAATCCAGAATGGACTTTAAAACATTGTTCAATGGAGATGCAGAAAAATAATATCCATCACTTGCCAATTTTTGATGTACATAGTAGCCTGTTAGGTCCGGTTAGCTCAACCGATTAATTCTTTACTGCTGAAGAAATGGGATGGGATGAAGAAGACTGAGGAGCTAATGCAAAATATAGCCAGTCTTTGGTGGTATCAACACTGATATAGATTTATTTGATAAATTAATTTGAAAAAATTCATCCCCTAACAGATTATTAAATCTTGTCTGGTTGTTCAATTTTATTTGTTTTAATGAAATATCCAGATTCTGGTTCTTCTCACTACAATTAAAAACCATGATAAAAGCACTATTTTCATATGTTCGTGCATAAGAAAATACTTGATTTTTATCATCATGATCCAATGGAATGAATTCTCCCAATCTCAATGCTGGAAAGATTCGTCGTAAATGAATAATTTTTTCAATTTTTTGTTTCAATGGTAATTCCCACTGATATTCATCCCAGGGAAACGCTCGTCTTGACTCAGGATCCTTTCCTCCACGGATCCCAATTTCATCACCATAATAAATAACCGGAGCTCCAATAAACGTGAATAAAAACAAATATGCTAATTGGATCAATGAAAAATCATCATTTAAAATTGTTCGAATTCTCTCAGTATCATGTGATCCGAGCAAATTAAACATCGTATATCTATTTTGATCAGGATAATTTTGAAGCAAATTATTTACTTGCTGTAAAAAAGCACTCGGTGTGATTTTTGCTTGTAACAAATCAATTATAGTTGTACGGAGTGGATAGTTCATTAATCCATCAAAAAAACCATTTTCAATCCATGTCGAATCAGCTTCCCAGATTTCGCCACATATATATGCATTAGGATTCGTTTTTTCTACAATCTCTTGAAATTCGGACCAAAAGCTTTCATCATCAATTTCATTGGGAACATCTAATCGCCAACCATCTGCCCCCTGTTCAATCCAATATTTAGCCACTCCTTGTAGATATTCCCGGACTGGAGGATGATCAGTGTTTAATTTGGGTAAACTTTTAAATCCCCACCAGGCAGCAAAATCTTTTGCTTTTCCCGGAGAATAAGCATCTATTGGAAAATGATATACATGGTACCAATAACGGTAAGGGGAATGTTCTCCGTTTTCTAATAAATCATTAAAAGCAAAAAATCCTCGCCCCGTATGGTTAAATACACCATCTAAAATGATTTTTATTTCGTTTTTATGTGCAATTTTTACGAGTTCATGGAAAGTATCCAGATTTCCCAATTTGGGGTCAATCTGATAATAATCGACCGTGTCATACCGATGATTGGATGCTGCTCTAAAAATAGGGTTTAGATAGATGGCATTAACCCCCAGTTCAATCAAATAATCAATTTTTTTAATGATACCAGCTAAATCCCCACCCTGAAATCCCCATAAATTCGGTTTACTTCCCCAACTCTGCACATTTTCTGGATCATTCGACAAATCTCCATTAAAAAATCGATCTGGAAATATTTGATAGAAAATTGCATGCTTAACCCAGGTTGGAATATTCTTTGGCATTTTTTACAACATGAACAATTCTTTATATTTATCAGGTTGATGATCATATTCCAATAGTGGAATATCTCCCAATGTCAATTGTGTAAGAACCTCAGTCAATTTTTTATTCACCGGTGCAGGCATATTTGCTTCTTTACCAAATCTGACGACCGCTCCATTTAAGTAATCTACTTCTGATTTTTTCCGATTACTTTTCAAATCTAAATAAAACGAAGGCATTTTACCACCACGACCACCTGAGATTGCTTTCTTTAAAATCATTTTACTGATCAAATGAGGGAACTTTTCAACAATGATCGCGAATAATTTAACCGGCGTTCCCGGTAAATCAGTAACAGAGATTCTAAGCGCTCGCATAACTCGAATTGTTTCTCGTAATTGTTCTATTTCAATTTTAAATAAATCTGAGTCAGAAAGAATTTCCGCTGGTGTCATTCCTAAAATAGCTGAACTGGCGTTGGTTGTTAAGTTGGTCAATAATTTGGACCATTTCATCGACTTTGCATCTTTAAATCCAACCGCTTGCAATCCGGCTTCATTCATTATGGTAATTATATTTTCAGTTAAGGCATTTTTATTCTCGATTCCTATACCACGTAATCGTTCAACAATGATTCCATTTTCTATTCTACCGATAGCAGTTGTTACTGTCCCGCTGATTGTTTTCTCAGGTCCTAAAACTGAACTAATTTTAATCTCATTTTCCACACCATTTTGTAAACACAAAACTGGTGGTATTAACGCTTTCTTATCTGACCAGGATTCAATCAATGTTTCAGTGTCAAAAGACTTTACTGCAACAATTGAAAAATTAAATTGGTTTTCACGAATTGCTTCATCGAATGAAGACCATAAATAATCAGGGACAATATCAAAAGGTCCTTCAGGAAGAACCAGTCGGATCCCAAATTTTTTTATTTTTTCAATGGTTTCAGGTCGATCAATAAAATGAACTTCGTGACCACGTGTTGCCAGGCTTCCCCCAACATACGACCCAATCGCACCTGCACCAAAACAAAGAATTTTCAACTTTTTATCCTGCATATGCATTACCAATTACGAAATCCATTCAAAAAAGTCTTGCCTGACATAACTTTTTTTCCTGCAGGTTGAACCAGTTCTAACATCAACCCGCCTTGAGAAGTACCGACTATCGGAAAATCAGAGACCAGCCCCCTTTCGCCAGGTTTAAGATTTACATTTTCAACTACTTTTGTAGAAGTTACCTTAATTCTTTCGTTGCCGATTTCAATAAATGTTCCTGGCCAGGGGAAAAAAGCTCTGACCTGGCGATTTAATTCCAATGCGCTTTTAGAAAAATCTAAAAATCCATTCTCCTTCTCAAGCCTAGGAGCATAAGTTACCCCTTCCTCTGGTTGTGAAATCGGAACTAGGTTTCCTGTCAAATAATCACCTAAAGTCTCGATTAATAAATCTGCACCTAATTGTGATAATGATTTACCCAGGCTTTCTGAGGTATCGTCAATTCCTATCCTAATAGATTTTTGTTTTAAGATTGGACCAGTATCAACCCCTGCATCCATCTTCATAATGGTGATTCCTGTTTCTTCATCGCCGTGTAAAATTGCTGCCTGAATAGGTGCTGCGCCCCTCCAGCGAGGTAGGAGACTCCCATGTACGTTAATACAACCGAAACCTGGTAAATCAAGCACTTCTTGACGTAAAATCTGACCAAAGGCAACCACTACAATAGCATCCGGAGCCCAACTTTGGAGTTTTCCAAATACACCGGGTTCAGTTAATTTTTTCGGTTGGATACATTCTATCTCGTGATTAAGCGCAATTTCCTTAATGGGAGGAGCTTTTAGAACTTTTCCTCTTCCAGCAGGTTTATCAGGTTGTGTCACCACCCCAACAACATTAAAACTCTTAATTAAACCAATTAACGATGGTATCGCGAATTCCGGAGAGCCCATAAAAACAATTTTCTTGTTTTTCATAAGATTATTATAATGTTATCCCTTGAAATTTTAAAAAAAGCCACATAATTAAGTAAATACTTTTACCTGATCGAAGGAGAAATATAATAATAGATTATAACCCTAACGAAGTAACCAGTGACGATCGATTAATGGCAGCCCTGGCATATGTGTTCTCACCATTAGTTCCAATAATATTTTTATTAATGGAAGACAAGAAAAACCGTCCATTTATTAAAGCACACAATGCGCAAGCCCTTGCAGTTGGTATTATCATGATTATTGTTGTTCCAATCATTGCAACTTTTACTCTAGGTTGTGGATCAATTCTATGGTTCATTATGCTTTGGTGGGATTACAAAGCCTACAAAGGCGAATATTTTAACATCCCTGTCATCAGCGATTTTGTAAAAAAACAGGGTGTCTTCCTGGCACCCTGTATTTTTAATGCAAAATATTTAAATTCAAAATGTTAACCGAAGAACTTTATCAATCATTATTACACGATCTGGAGTCTGCAATCATATTCGAAAACAAAGGGGAACTGAATCGAAGCCGAGTGATTGCCAGGCAGGTAGCGGGAAAAGCGATTCGTATTCTATTCAAACAATTACATCTTGATACACCACAATCTATAACCCCCTACCAATATTTGATAGATATTCAGAACTATCCAGATCTGATTGCACCGATTCAAGATGAAATAATAGCATTGACCACCAGGGTTAACACTGATTTTTCTTTTCCCGGAAAATTAAACTTAGTCAATGCAACACAGAATATTTTATTATTCGTAAAGGGCTTCAAAGAATAATATGGAAACAAAAATCATAATGTACGGTACTACCTGGTGTGGAGACACAATTCGTGCTAAAAATTTATTTGAAGAATACCAAATAGAATTTAAATGGATTAATATAGACAAGGATAAAGATGGGGAAAAACGAGTAAAAGAGATAAACAAAGGCTACAAAAGTGTACCTACAATCATTTTTCCAGATGGTTCAATTTTAGTTGAGCCGGATAAAGAAACCCTTAAAAAGAAGTTTCTCGAATTAGGCCTTGTGTAATTACCCATGTTTGCGGAACAACCAGACGAGTAATGCACCAACAAATAATCCAAGACTGATGAGTACAAATGCAAAACCATGGTTGCGGTCTTCAAGATAAATATTATTTGAACCCAATAACCTTTTTCCCAAATTTTTAATAAAATCAGGGCGGGGTTGTACTGGCCTTAAGTTGTTCAACAGAGAATTTTCCATTACTAGATAAGAATTTTCTTGGTTCATTTTTCTTTACAAAAACTTCCTTTTATAATTTTTTATTTGGTTTATTTGGCTGGTCAATTTTCTCAATTTCTTTACGCAATGACTCAAGTGTTCTGTGATACAGGCTTTTAATAGCACCTTCAGATTTTCGCATGATCAATCCAATGTCTGAATTACTCAATCCCTCAACAAATTTGAGAATGATCAATTGTTGTCTTTCAGGAGGTAATCGCCGTATTGCTTTGATCATTTTTTCGGATTCCTCAGATTTCTCAAGAGATGATTCTGGAAAATCAAAATGAAACGAGCTGGGTAATTGATCATCAAGAGCAACCTCTTTTTTTCTACTCCGATCCCGGTACCAATTGGCAACAAGATTATGTGCAATGCGGTATAACCAGGCTGAAAATGGAACTCCACGTTGATTATAAGATTCAATATGCCTGAATGCGCGTTGAAATACCTTTGCTGTCAAATCTTCCGCTTCATTAATATTCCCGGTCCGATAATATATGTAATTGTAAATTTTCCCTACATAGCGTTCATACAATAATCCAAACGCTTCGTTATCCCCGTTACCAGCATCATCTATTAATTGGATATCATCTAATTGTTCACTCAATGCAAAAACCTTTTAACGGGGGTAATGAATTAAACCCCAAAATAATTTACAAGTTTCGTTCTATTAATAATACTAACGGGTTTTGATAGCTTCTTCAACTGCATTGTAAGTGTTGAGCATACCAAAACCAACCGCATTATTGGGAATAATAGTTGAATCAACACAATCAGGATAAATTCCTGAGTACACGCTTGCAGTATTCTTCAAAATATCTTCTGTAACCTCAATTTGACCTATTAGTGCTGGATTTGCACTCCACATTAATGCAACTGTACCTGCAACATGCGGACCTGCCATTGAAGTGCCACTCAGGGTAGAATAACTGGCATTTGGCATGGTCGAAAATATATCGACACCAGGTGCAACCAGATCCGGCTTTATTCTGCCAGACCCATCAACAGTTACAGACCCTAAACTTGAAAATGGTGCTAATTCACCCGCTTGATCAATGGCACCTACTGAAAAAACATTTTGATAAATTGCCAGTGGATCTGTAATGCTCTCACAACCATAATTGCCATTATTTCCTGCTGATGATACGACAAAAATACCTGCAGACCTTAAAGCAGACACGGCCTGTTCAAATACCAAACCATCACATCCCTCGATATCGGGGCAACCCCAGGAATTATTGAGTATATGAGCTCCAAATTCTGGCTTTCCATCGTACATAGGATCTCCGTCTTCTGGAAATGGTGCAAATAAAAATTGCATACACGCAAGATAATAACCTGGATTTCCTAGATTTCTGCCCAAATTCACACACCCAATCCAGGTAGCCTCCGGTGCAATTCCAACATTTTTACCTATAATAATTCCTAAAGTGTGTGTGCCGTGTCCACTGATATCCGTTGGATAGCTTGATTGAAACCAGGGATCATACCAGGAATAGTCAATGTTTTCTTTTGAACCGGCGAACTGATCCCTTAAGGCAGGATGATTTCCATCTACGCCTGAATCAGCCTGACCGATGATTATTCCTTTTCCATAGACATTAAATTCATCCCTAACTCTATCAACACCGATTAATTCCAGATTCCATAAGGATTCATTTACAGTGGAAATATCTCCATTTGTAATTGGAATTTCTTTTGGTAAAGGACGTAAGACTGGGTTCTCGAGAACACGATCAACATCCTCACGTTGTTGGATTATTAGTTTCCAGATTGGACCAGCTTTCACTTCAATTGCATTCACAAGATAGTATTGTTCATATTCAATCCGGTATTTGTTAAGGAATTTTGTAATATCTGATTGAGATTCGGATGCAAATTTTGCTGATGTTTGGTAGACATAATTACGTTTATCGATTGGATCATTGAACATAATCGCTTCGCTAATATCAGCCTGCTCAGACATGATGATAAACAAAGATTCACCAAAAAATCCAGGTTGGCCAGCCAAGAAGTAAATAAATACGACGGTAACCCAAACAAATATAGATATTGCTATGAATGCTTTTTGTAACTTTCCTGCTTCGAGTTTTTTCCGCATGAATCCAGTGATTGCAGTCGAAATAATTAAAATAACAACAGAATAAGAAATTGTTTGGCTAACCCAGAAAAGTGTCTCGCCAGTCTGTGAACCAATTAACAGAGAAAGCTCATCCGGATCAAACCAAATTAACGGTGTTGCGATGATGATTGCTAATAATATCCAGATACTTGTAAAATTACTTTGTTTTCCGTCTTCATTTTCAAACAACCCTGAAATGATCCAGCTGGAAACTGGAACGGTAAAAACTAACATCCATTGTTGACCGTTCTGACCAAGTACTGTAGCAAAAATAATCAATCCGATCGACACAATCAAGCCAAAAAATAATCTGCCTGCAGGTTCTATTTTCTTTTTTTCTGGAAAGAGTCCTGATTGTAATTCTTGAATTACGATTGTTAAGAACAACCCAGAGAGAATACCAACTATTAAATTAAGGACCGAATCGAGAAGAGAACCTAATGCCCCCCACAAAACCCATGGAATGGTAAACATACCACTAATTAATATCGTGATTAATATGAGTTTAGGTTTTGATCTCCACGGAATTCGATTTTTATTTCGTTGAACGACCAATAGGAACAAAACGATATAGATAATTACACCGATTATCTGAACAAGACTGACAAGATGTGCTTCATTTATAGCCAGAAATCTTCCTGGAATCAATACCACACCAAGAAAATTAATCGATGCCCAGAATTGAAAAATGACATTACTGATAGGATCATTAACGATGAACCGCATCATAATCAGTGGCAAACCAACAATACTTATATAGGAAATAATGATCAACCAGCGTAAATCTGGAAATAAAAAAGAGGCTTCAAAAATTGTTTGTTCCATCACCCACATCATGAGTTGAGCCGCTATAGTTGCCCCTAAAATCCAAATGATGGAAAAAACAAAAAGACCTGTAAACAAACAGCCTTTTTGATTCAATGACTTTTTTTCATTAATGACACTTACATCCCTATTCATAAACCTTGACTACTTTCTAATATTTAAAATCTCAAAGGTAAATCGATTGTTGACACATTGATAAGGACTTTTCCTGGAAGTTTTTGGTATAAAATCCATATTGATTTTACATCCCATTTTCAAATTATTTTGTATCTAGAAAAATTCAATTTCATTTTTCCAGTCATAATTTCAAAATCATTATATAAATAAACTATCATATAAAATGAATGAAAATCACCCAATTGGAGACTCTACTTACAAATAAAAAACACGGAGGGTAGGAATGTCAACGATAGAAAGTTTTGAGTGGAAGACAAAAGAAGGGGAAAAAATATTTTCACAAAAGTGGCTTGCAGATGGTACTTATAAAGCAATCCTGGTTCTTGTCCATGGACTCGGAGAGCATATTGGCCGTTACAATCATGTAGCTAAATTCTTCAATCAACATCAAATCTCGGTCTATGGATTTGATCATCGCGGTCATGGTAAAAGTTCAGGTAAGAGGGGACATATTGGATCCAATCAATTTTTTATATCCGATATTGAAACCATGATCGATATTGCAAAGAAGGAAAACCCTGGAATTCCCGTTTTCCTCTATGGTCATTCACTTGGTGGAAACATGGTTTTGTATTACTCACTTTTCAAAAAACCAGCCATAAAAGGAGTCATTTGCACCAGTCCAGGGCTAGGAACCGGTGAACCAGTCTCGCCTGCCAAACTTTTAGGGGCAAAAATCTTAAAAACCTTACTTCCATCCATGACAATAAACAATGGATTAGATGTAAATAATTTGTCCCACAATCCTCAGGTGATTAAAGATTATCAGGAAGATCCGCTTGTCCACCCTATGATCTCCGCAAAACTAGCGATGGATATGTTTTCAAATGGTGATTGGACGGTAGAAAATGCCAGTAAATTCAGTCTTCCATTGCTACTTTTGCAGGGTGAAAAAGATCATATTGTTAGCCTTGAAAAAACTAAACAATTTGCAGCAAAAGTTCCGGAATCACTAATTACCTTCAAAATATTTCCGGATCTATATCACGAACTACATAATGAATATGAACAGGAGCAAATATTTAATTTTATTCTGGAATGGATTAATCGAAATTGTTAATCGCTCGGATTGATACGATAAATTGTAAACAATTAGATTACATACTTTACTTGACCATTAGGCGCAGGTTTTCTACAATAAGAAAGAAACAAAAGAATAAATTAATAGTATGATCGCACTTACATATTATTGGTTAGTTTTAATAAAAAATTTTCAATAGGAGTGAAAAATGACTGATTTTCTATTTCGCGGCAAACTCAGTGAATTAGATCCGGATGTTTCAGAATTAATTAAGATTGAAGCTGAACGCCAAAATCGCAAACTAATCTTGATACCCAGTGAGAGTACTGCTCCTCCAGCTATCCGGGACGCATTGGGATCCGTTTTTCAGAATATCTATGCAGAGGGATACCCCGATGAACGTATGCGTTTAATGTCAGAAGACGAGATTCTGGATTATGATGAACAACTTGCGTATTACCGGCGATATTCCGATCCTCGTTATTATAAAGGTGTCGAATACGCCGACATTATCGAGTCCTTGGCTGCTCGACGCTGCGCTGAAGTTTTCGCTGCAAATGGAGTCTCTCCTGATAATTTATATGTGAATGTTCAACCTCTTTCAGGCGCACCGGCAAACAACGCTGTTTACCACCTGATTAACCCTGGTGACACAATCATGGGTATGAACCTGTTACATGGCGGGCATCTCACCCACGGTTCTTCTGTCAATCGTTCAGGTAAATTATTCAACGTAATTCATTACACAGTCGACCCTGAAACAGAACAAATTAATTACGACCAGGTAGCAGCCCTGGCAACAGAACACAAACCAAAAATCATCATTGCTGGTTATTCCTCTTATCCATTTGTTCCTGATTGGCGAAAATTCCGGGAAATTTCAGATTCGGTTGGCGCGTATTTCTTAGCGGATGTTTCTCACATTGCAGGCTTAATCGCTGCTGGTGTCATTCCAAGTCCAGTCGGTTTTGCCCATGTAATCAGTTTTACAACCCATAAAACACTTTGTGGTCCACGTGGTGCCTGTATCATTACCGATAATGCATCTCTTGCGAAAAAGATTGACCGGGGTGTTTTCCCCGGAGAGCAAGGCGGGCCGCATATACATGCCATCGCTGCACTGGCAGCAACATTCAAATTAGCGAAGACGCCTGAATTTAAGAAATTACAGGAACAAATCGTTAATAACTGCCAGGTATTAACCAATCATCTTGAGGAAAGAGGATTGCGTATACCATTCAATGGTACCAATACACACCTAGGGAATATTGATGTCAGCACCATCAAAGGTCCGGATGGTACACCACTTTCAGGTGATCTGGCAGCCAGAATTCTGGATATTGTTGGGTTGGTTATGAATAGAAATACCATCCCGGGTGATAAGAGTGCTTTGAAAGCTTCAGGTGTTCGCTATGGAACTCCCTGGATGACACAACGTGGGTTAGATGAAATTGATATGGTAATGGTGGCAGATATCATTGCCGATGTTTTGTTCGCTATAACTCCTTACACCATAGATTCCCGTAAAGGCCCGGTACAACGAGCCAAAGTTGATTTTAAGGTTCTTGAAGAAACAAAAATTCGTGTTCGAAAATTGGTAGAAAAAGCAGGCGTTGACCCTGAAATATCAGTCCATGGCTACCCACATTTTTATTATCTTGATGAACTACCAAAAGGAATTAATGGAAAAATTGGGTATGACTTGTCCGGCAAAGGAATCCGTCATTTTGTGAATTATGTATTTTCCAGCGATGTTGAATCCTTAAAACTCGGTGAAGACCAGCTTACATATCTTTATGTTGATGGCGAACTCATCAACGGTGCTATCACTTATGTCAGTCCGGATCATTTCCGCTTCACAACCGATGTGACCAAAGGGAATTTAGCAGCGACCTGGATGCGTGATTTATCAGATGCTTATGTTTATTTTGACAATGATCTTCATCGCCGTTTACCTGGACCGATCATTATCAAAGAATCATTAGTGGTTTCCAATCTGCAAATCGATAAAGCAGATATTTCTGTCACCAAACCATATTTCATTGGTCATTCAAATGTAAAAGACGAATTACCCACGAAACCTAAATTCGAATGGGTTGAGAAAGAATCCGATGAACTTAAGCGTACTTCATTATATGAAAATCATGTCAAATTAGGTGCAAAAATCATTCCATTTGCCGGGTGGGAAATGCCTGTGTGGTATACATCAGTAACGGAAGAACATTTGGCTACTCGTAAAGCTGCTGGGCTTTTTGATGTTTCTCACATGGGTGTCTATCAAGCCGAAGGTCCTGATGCTGTAACCTTTCTTGATAGCGTCTGCGGTAATGATATTGCAGCATTAGAAATTGGGGAATCTTGCTATACCCATTTCCTGGATACCGATGCAAATGTAATTGATGACCTTTTAGTCTACAGAAGGCAAAAAGAAGTTTATCTGGTTGTTGTCAATGCATCCAATGATGATAAAGATTGGGCATGGTTAAATGCTGTCAAAGATGGAAAAGTAATGGTCGATCATTTACGACCAGGAGCTACCGCATTTGGCAAGAATGTATTGTTAAGAAATCTCCGGGATCGTTCCGCAGGCGCAGAAATGCGTGTTGATATCGCACTCCAGGGACCAAAATCCAGAGATATTTTACTTGCATTAGGCGTAGACCCCGAAACACGAAAAAGAATCTTGAAACTCAAACGTACAGAGTTATGCGAAGCCATTGTTGGTGAATTCGACCTTGTGGTATCCAGAACTGGTTATACAGGTGAAAAAATGGCGTTTGAGCTCTTTATTCATCCGGATCACGCTCCAGCTTTTTGGGATGCTTTAATAAAGGCAGGAGAACCCATGGGGCTCAAACCTTGTGGACTGGGGGCTCGTGATTCATTGCGAACGGAAGCTGGTCTTCCTCTATACGGACATGAAATGGGCGGTGACTTAGGACTGGGTGTTTCAGAAGCGAATTTTGGTAGTTTCATCAAGACCTATAAGCCCTGGTTTATCGGACGGGATGCCTTTATTGCAAGGGAAGCAAAACGGAAAGGTATTGTAATTCGCTTCAGATTCCAGGAAAAAGGTGTCCGGATGGCTCACAACAACGATCCCGTGATTGATAAAAAAGGAAAAGTTATTGGTGTGGTCACCAGTTGCGCCATTGATTCCGAAGGATACCTTACCGGTCAGGCGTATATAGAAGAAAAATCAAATGAAGAGGGTGATGTGATTTACATTTATCAAGGCGCACCTGATAATATTGGAAAACTTCCTAACCAACTTTCACGTGGTGATCGGGTGAAACTTCCCTCGGCAGCGATGATTATTTCACGATTTGCAAAACTTTAATTCCAAGAGGGATGGTTTTCTACCATCCCTGTTTTTTAGTAAAATAACATTTAGTAAATAAGTTTAGAAGGAGTGGAAAATGCAGACTTTATGGGATAACCGGTACGCTTTACGAACAATTTCGATGAAGGGATCAGCCATACGTGAGTTACTGAAGGTCACACAAATGCCAGATGTTATTTCATTTGCAGGAGGGATGCCTGCACCAGAAATATTTCCAGTTACAGAATTCAAAGAAGCCTGTATACGAGTCTTAGATGAACATGGCTCAGAGGCGTTGCAATATGGAACCACCGACGGTTATTTACCTTTACGGGAAATGATTTCTCGGCATACAAATCAATATGGAATTAAAGTCACTGCCGATAACATTATGATCACCAATGGTTCCCAACAAGCACTGGATTTATTAGGGAAAATTTTTATTAATCCCGGTGATAGAATTCTTGTAGAATCACCAACGTATCTCGGCGCTTTGCAAGCCTGGAATACCTACAATGCTCAATATGTGACTGTGCCATCCGATGATGATGGAATACAGGTTGATAAGTTAGAAATGGTCCTTCGTGCTGGCCCGAAATTTATGTATGTATTACCTAATTTCCAGAATCCAACTGGTGTTACCCTTCCACTGGAACGTAGGAAAATATTAGTCGAATTAGCCGATCGTTATGGTGTGCCCATCATTGAGGATGATCCATATGGACAACTCCGGTTTGAAGGGAAACATATACCCACTGTAGAGTATCTTGATGATCAATTCCATGGTAATGGAGATTCATATCATGGCAATGTTATTTACCTGAGTACTTTTTCGAAAATTCTTGCGCCTGGCATTCGTTTGGCATGGGTGGTGGCTACACCAGAAATTATCCAAAAATTAGTCACAGCAAAACAAGGTGCCGATCTTCACACTTCCACATTCAATCAAATTGTTACATATGAGGTCAGTCGAAGAGGTTTTCTTAACGAACACATTAAGCGAATTAATTCAGTCTATAAAGAACGTCGCGACATCATGTTAGAGGAATTAGAAAAGAACATGCCGGAAGGTGTCAAATGGACAAAACCATTAGGAGGACTTTTCTTATGGGTATCGCTTCCTGAAAAATGTAATTCTAAGGAATTACTGATAAAAGCCATTGAGAAGAAAGTAGCTTTTGTTCCTGGCGAATCATTCTATCCAAATGGGGGCGGTTTAAATACAATGCGCTTGAACTTCTCCAACGCACAATCTGACATGATCAGAATAGGTATTCGAAGGTTAGCTGAAACGATTAAAGAATCTATTTGCTAAATTTCCTTTACCTTGAACTAAAAATGGGTTATCAGTTTTCTTGATAACCCATTTTTTTTACTTTTCTATGCCATTTGTGTTCCACAATTTAAAATCTTTAAGAATAGAAGCCCCCAAAAATTCCTGTAAAATTGAATTATCCGGGATCATTTCAGTGTTTAATGGCAAAAACCATTCAAGAAATGAAAGTAATCTCTTTGCTTCCACGTATTCATAAGTACCAAATGGAACCTGACGTAACAAAGGTTCAACAAAAGGCTTCAGAGCTGATAATTCATATACAAGGGCTGAATTCATCACTTCGTCTGCATTATCCTGATAGGGGAATATATGTTTTTTTTCCCCTCGGCCCACTGATTCCCAGCGTTTGATGGTGTCATAGGCAGAATACCCTCTTTCCCTGGCATCCCTAACAATCCTGCGGATCAGACGTGTATCAGTTGTTGATATACGGTTGTGCCGATCGAGATTTAGCTGTGTCAAACATGAAATATAGATTCTGAACGTTCGTTCGGTTGGAATTTTCTCCAGTAATTTGGGATTCAGACCATGAATACCTTCCAGCAAAATGATCTGGTCTGGTTCTAATTGAGCAATCTCTCCAGGAAAACTTTTACCTAATTTAAAATTAAATTTTGGGAGTTGTACTTGCTCTCCATTAATCAATTTGGAGAGATGTTCCTCTAACAAAGCTCGATTGAGAGCGTTGATTGACTCAAAATCGAATTCTCCTTTTTCATCTGTTGGAGTCAATTCCCGATCAACAAAATAGTTATCCATTTCTAATGGAAATGGTGTTATACCCTGTGTTAATAGTTGAACCGATAGTCTTTTAGAAAATGTAGTTTTACCAGAAGAACTCGGTCCGGCGATCAAAACAATCCTTAACCGTCTGGAATCGGATGAAATTCTTCTGGCAATTTCAGCAATTCTCATTTCATGAAAAGCTTCAGAAACGAGGATGATTTCTCTGATTTTACTTTCCTCGATGGCATCGTTCAATCCACCCACGTTATCGACACCCAATCGCTTTAACCAGGACCCATATTGTTTGAATGTCTCCAATAATTGTTGGTTTTCTGGTATTTTTTCAAGCATCATGGGTGATCTGCGGCGAGGATATTGTAAAATAAAAGCCTTGGGAGACATCCAGATCAATTTAAAACATTGTAAATAACCGCTCGATGGAACCATGTATCCATGATGGTAATCTTTTTGTTCCCCTAGTTGGTAAAGAACTAAATGTGGTTTGGTTCGATATTTTAATAAACGAATCTTATCGAATTGTTGTTTTTGTTTGAAATAATCAATAGCTTCCGAAAGGATTACTTCTTTTCTTTCAAATTTTTTATCAGCTTTAACAATCTCCCGCATGTGATTTTCTAGTCTTATTATTTTTTCCTCAGAAAAATCATCTATTCCATCAACCTGGCAATAGAATCCCCCTGAAGCAACTGCGTGATCAATCGTAACTTTAGCTTCAGGAAAAAGTTCTTGAAAAGCAGCTTCCAATAAAAATGTCAGCGAACGCCGGTAAATTCTGGCTCCATCCACATCAGACATGTTTAGCGGTTTAACTTCCGCGTCCATCTTGACCGGAAAGGTTAATTCGCGCAAATGTCCATTGACAATTGCTCCAACAATGGGTGGATTTTTCCATTCGGGTAAAATTTGAAAAATTTCTTCTAAAGTGGAATTTCTCTTTGCTTGTAAAACTCGATTATCTGACAAAAAAATTTCAATGGTTTCCCTCGGTTTTACAAATCTCACATCACTCATTCAAAACTCCTATTAATTCAAAGTGAACCAAAATCATACCACAATCAAAGCCTGCTTTTTGTGGAAAAAATTTCTAAAGATTTAACTTGTTCTTACATTATGGCACCAATAATTCGATGATGGCATAATCATCCGCACTCAATTGATCAGCAGTGGCTGTGCTCGGCGTGAAGGTAGATAGCATTTCTGATTGTGTTGGTGCCAAGCCATCCGGCCAGATCATATCGATAACTCTGGTGTGATTGGTTGTTTTCCCTGCTCCACCAAATCTCCATTGGGCAGCATTTTCCTCAACATCCCTGATTCTCCAAACTCCGGAAGCAGGATATCCTTCCTGCCCCATGATCACAATAGCATATCCCCAATTTTCAGGATGACTATCTTCAAATAATGATTTGGCTACGCGAATTGTTACGCTTCTCCCTGCCGGATCAACGATTATTTTGTAATCTGCTGGTGAAATTTCCTTTGGTTCCGAAGTTTCTGGGTCAGGGCTTAAAATTTGAGGTGTCCAACCTTCTGCCCAGATTGCATAATCCCAGCCATGCTCAGCCGGCAATGATAGGTTTCGACCCGGTAGTAATTTCCTCGCACCCGTACCATTCCCAGGATCTTTATCAACATAAATATCAATCGTCTGGATAGCCAGATTGTTTGGAGAACCCCACGGATTAGGAATCGGGCCGAATAATTCAACTTTGAAAATGATATTATTCTCATCATAAGCCACCCGGAAAGTCTTTAAATCAAACGCTTTGGCTGGAAATACAGAATCTGTTGGATATGTATAGGTGCCAGGTCCAAAATCGTCTCCTTCTGGGTCCGATACTTCAAGCAGAACGGTAGAGAGCCCCAGATCTGGGACAATTAATTGCCCGGGTCCATTTTCAGGAAGCCTTGATTCTGAAGTTTCTTCGACCAGAATAAACTGAATTTCATCTCCAGTTTCCAATTCTCCAAATACTTCAAAAGGAACCGCTATTTCTATTACATCAATCGCAGCTACGCTACCAACAGCATCCTCTTCCAGCATCCATCCATCTTCTGTTGCAGTAAAGAATGATAATGATCCCTTTGCCCATTCAAACAAATGAGTTACTGGCACTCCTAGTAATCTCTGGTTATTTTCTTCTGAATTTGTAAATGGATATCCAGTAAATGCTCCACGAGGTGATTTCAAATACAGAGTAATTTTTGTATCTTCATTAAACTCACCTGAATCAATCAGCATGTAAATATTTTTCTCATCCTGAGTGAATTTTAGGTTATTCAGGATCTCCCCGTCGACTCCTCGATAATATCCAGCGTTATCCCATTCACCTTCGCTCAAAATACCATCAATAACCGGAGTGCTCAGACCACTTACCGCTTGATCCGCCGAAATAGGTTTAGACTGAATAATTGGGATTTCAACAAATGTTGGAACTGGCTCACCTAATGCAAGAAAAACATTTCGTAATAAGGCTCGAAATCCCTGGTCAAAATAATCATCCTGACCCGAATCTTGATCCGATCCATACCACCAGAACCAATCCGATCCTTCAGCCAGGTACATATAATCCTGCGCCAGAACGATCGCCTCTTCAGATGCCTTTCTGACTTTACTAACATCGTATTTTGCCAATATTTCTCTGGTTTTTCGCAGGTATTCCCAGGCTTGATTCTCTTCCACCTCACCAATCCAGGTATCATAATTCGGGCTGAACCATGCGCCAGGGAATAAGTCCTCAATTTCCCTTTGTTCAGGGAATTTTTCCAGGTATTCCGAAGGAGTAATCGTTTTTATTGTTTTGCTCTCAGAAAGCGCTTGATAAAGTGCGTGGAAAAAGGCTTTGCCATCATTCTCATAATACTCCCAGGCATTCTCTCCATCCACAACAATACTGACAATATGAGGTCCTTGCGCTCCCTCATTTGATAATTGCTCTCGAATATTCTCCAGACGATCCATCAAATCTTTTGCTGCACCTTCTCCTGATATACCTGAATAGGTAAAACCGATTTTGTCAGAGAGATTTCCATCTCGGAAAAATACTGCCAATTTATCACCATCTTGATTTTTGACGTAATAAGGTCGATACAACAGATCAGCTTCTTTAACTGTTTCCTTTGCATCACGGGTAAAACTATTGATACCCAGTGATTTGGCCAGAACAGGTTCTCCGGTTGCCATCCATTGATACCCTGATTTAATCACAAAAGGAACCATCATCTGGGCAACAGAACCTTCACCCGGCCATAAACCTCGTGGGGATCGCCCATACTGTGTTTCGTAAATCTCAACACTCTTTTCCAGATGGACCAGTGCATCCTGTGGAAAACTAAACTTGGTCGGTAGGTCAGTTGTTGGATTACCTACTGCTGCCTGTGTTGAATCAATGATCAGAGGTAATATTGGATGAGCATATGGAGTGGTTATTACTTCTATTTGTCCGTTGTCTTGTAGTTGTTTATGGACGGGGATAACATCCCCGATGATTCTTAAGGCTTCATCAAATAAAACTTTCTTGTCTTCCTCGCTAAAGTTCCTTTGTTTATCAACCAGAGTTTTCAAGGGATCAATAGCCAGAAAATCTGGATCGAACCAGGCTAAATTAAACCAGATTTGCAAATCTCTTAAATCACCTTCCGTAAAGGTCTCAATTGCGGCCAGAATTTCTTCTTTGGAAGATCCACCTCTTTTATCCAATAATTCCTGATACCTTGGGAACCTGGCAATAATATTATCCCAATTGACATCAAAAAATCGGGTTAAGATAAATTCTTTTTGGCTGTCCGATAATTCTTCAGCAGGAATCAGGGTATATTCCCAATAAAGATCAATAGCTCCATTTTTAGAATAATCCTCAAGTTGTTTAATCAGTACTGGCGTTATATTGAATGTCAACTTGACTTCATGATATTGTTCCAAAATAGAAGCCATATCATAATAATCTTTGGTCGCATGAACACGTACCCAGGGTCTGGTGTAAACATCGTCATCATTTTTATAATACAAAGGCTGATGTTGGTGCCAGATTAAATTTAAATATAAAACATCTTCTTCAATGTCTTCTTCTATTGCAGGTGCCTGTGTTGCCACTTCCTGTTCAACTGTTGAGGTTTGTGAGATCTCCTCTACTTCTTCACTGTTTGCTGTACAGGAACTCAATAAAAGTGAAAATACTAACATGATATTTACAACAAAAAGTAAGCGTTTCATTTCCTTCCTCCATTTTTAGACTGTCGATAAAAAGTTTGTATCCCATTTCCGTTGGTAGCGACCCATAGTCTGCCTTCATCATCAAAAAACAAATCCAACGGTTCGCCTTCCAGATATCCAGAAGTATTGGCAGCATACCTGTGCCACTCATTTTCTGGATCCAAACGCATCAAATAACCTCCAGGTTTAGTCGGGTATCCAAACCCAAACCAGATAGAACCATCCTGTCCTTGAATGGATGTGTTGACCGTATTACTCTTAAAAGGTGAATTGGAATTTTTATAGAATGTCCATTCATCCTGGTAAACCCCAATACCACCACCAGAAGTGTTTGCAATCACTCTTCCATCTTTTAGAATATTTACATCCACCACGCCACCCCAGCCAAAGAAATTATCTGCCCAGATATAATGAGTCCAACTGTTTTCCAACATGTCGTAGACAGAAACACCTTGATAGGTTCCAAGCCATAATTTATCTATTCCACTTGATTTTTGTCTTACAAGAGAGTTGATTGCTTCGTTTGTTGTCTTACCTTCCGGATCGTATAATTTTTTCCATAATGATCCATCATAAAAATAGATGCCATCATTCATGCCGACCCAGACAAAATTTGATGAATCGATGGCTATATCATTAACCTGACATTGTTCGCAACCCACAGAATTTTGATTGAAAATCTCCCAATCCGTCCCATCGAAACGAACAATCCCTTTATCTGTTCCCACCCAGTAGGTTTGGTTATTTTTATTATAGGAAACTGAAGTAATCCGATTGGATGGGATTGGAGAATTTGATTGATCAAAAAATGTAACTGACTCACCCCATAAAGAATCCACATTACTTTTCCAAATTTGCAATCCTTTTTCTGTTGCAAATAAAATTTCTTGCTCTTTTCCGGTATTAATTTGATTAATCACATTGCTCACTAAAGGAGAATTATTCATATCATAACTATTCCAGCCCCTGCGAGCAAGGGCAAGTTGATACTCATAACCCACTTTTCCACCAAATAGAACCAATATGAAAATACCAATAATCCACCAGGTAATTTTTGGCGGTTTGGGGAGCATAGCATCCAGATAATTCCAGTAATCATCCTGAGGTTTTAACCAACGCCAACCTCTTTGTAATGTTCTCCCCGCAATAATTGATAAAACGGGAGACAAAATAAGCGTATACTGTGGCCATTTGGTAGGCCAAATCAAAAGAAGTAGCAAACCCACAAAAAACCAGATCGCTGTCCATTTCTTTTCTTTTATTTCAAAATATAATCCAAAAATGGTTACGTAAAATACCAATTCATCACTGGTAAAAAAGAAAAACACCTGGGGGTGCCATTGAACGCTGGTTGAAATATAAATTAAAGGTTGGTACCATGGATAAGCATACGATTGAACATGTGTTGATTGAGAATAAAGTCCATGGAAGAATAAGCTTGAAAATATTCGATTAACTGGATCCGCCCAAATGGTGGGATTTAAAATAAAAAAAGTGACACCAGAAACAAAAATAAATTTCAATGCATCAAACTTATTTTTTTCTGGGAATTGAAACCACAAATAACCTAAAACAACAATAATAAACAAATATGGATATTTGCTGGCAGCAATCACCCCCAAAGATATAGCTGAAAGATAAAACCACCTTTTTCCGTGGTTTTCACTCCTCAACAAGGCATAAACACTGAAGACCATTGCAAATAGCGGTACGGCCTCTAAATAAGCCTGAGAAGTATATTTTAAAGTCATTGAATGCAAGGTTAAGAAGAATCCTGCCCAGGGATTGATCAGTGCAACAAAGAAAACTGCCAGAACACCAAAAAAAGCTGAAATGCTCCTGGCTGCAAACAAATAAAACGAAGAGTCTGAACTTTTTTCAGTTAAGAGGTAAGGAATACTATATAAAACTTTTACCATTGCAGGATGTTCTTGATTCTCTTCGTAATGCATCAAACCTTGCAGATCACCTTGCTTTATGAATCCTGCATAATCCGATGCGACCTCTAAATAGACTGGCTCATCATAATCAACCGGCAATTGCCAAACCGACCAGGCATGCAAAATAATACTGGTCACAACAATGAAGATGATGGTTGCGCGTTTATTCCACCATTTTGGAATTTTAGGCAAATTAAGAATTCGATCTTCCATTTTTATGGTTTTATCTTCAAAATTAGATATTCCCAGGGGGTAAATTTATCTTGGGGAACATAAGATGTAGTTTTTCCTTCTACTACTTTAATCGCAGCCATCTCCTTGGAATCAAGCAAGGACATAACTTCGTATTCACCGGCTACCAACAAACCATCTGGAATATCTACCACAACATTTTTATCCGTATTTTCTAAATTAATCATAATGATGATAATTTCTTCATCCAGAACTCTGGCATAGGCGATGACATTTCTTTCGTTAGTTTTTAATGTTTGGAAATCTCCGATTCTTAATGCAGCACTATTATTTCTGCTATGAATGAGATTCCTGTATAGATTTGTCAATGACTCAGAGTTTTGAGTTAATGTATCGACATTCCAATCAAGATAATTGTCGTTAACACTTCTCCACGGACTTCCGCTACTGAAACCTGCATTGACCTCAGCACTCCATTGCATTGGTAATCGAATATTCTCATCCGGCTTTGCGCCTAACATACCAACCTCTTCCCCATAATAAATAAACGGTACGCCAGGTGAAGTCAGTAAAATGACCGCTGCAGCTTTGGCTTTATTTTCGTTCCCTTGAAACACATGCATAACTCTATTCATGTCATGGTTCGTCAGAAAATTTGCTTTTTGAAAATCCGGATATAAATTATAGTTAAATTCCAAAGCATTCAGCACACGTTGACCATCAGAACCCATGACACCCAACATAATTGCATTTGCTTGCTCAAAATCAAAAACTAAATCGAATTCTTTATCTTTTACATACCTGACCGCCAGAAAATTGGAATCCCAAACTTCACCCACCGCCATTGCTTGGGGGTTTATCGCCTTATAATGTTCATTAAATTCTCTAAACCATTCATGAGTTGCGTCTGTATTTTTCTGAACCTGACCATCTTCAATTAAGTGTAAAGCCCCATCAATGCGAAAGCCATCCACCCCAATTTCCTTCAGCCAGAATTCAGCTATTTCGTAAACTTCATCTGTTACTTCTTGATTCCTGAAATTTAAATCCGGCATGCCTGACCAAAAAACACCATAATAATATGTATTATCGTAATTAAAGTGCCAGACATCCTGACCCCATGGACCTTTGTAAGTAGGCTTGTCTGTAACCCAGATGTACCAGTCTCGATACGGGGATTCCAGGTTAGATCTTGCTTCTTCAAACCAGGGATGTTCAATAGAGGTGTGATTAACAACAAAATCAATGATTACCTTGATATTCCGTTTGTGAGCTTCTTCCAGAAATTTCTTAAAATCGTCCATGGTTCCAAAATCTGGATTTACATCCCGATAATTAATTACATCATAACCATGGTAGGAGGTTGAAGGAAAAATGGGCATTAACCAAATTCCAGAAATACCCAGATCATCCATGGAATTGGGATCACCATCATTTAAGTAATCTAATTTTTCAGTTAGACCTTGAAAATCACCAATGCCATCACCGTCACTATCATAAAAACTGCGAACAAATATCTCATAAAATACTGCATCGTTCCACCATGGAAAATTATGTTGTGGGATTGATGTTGTTGGTGTAATAAAAGGTTCAGGTATTATGGTTTCAAGATCATTTGCAGTTGGGTCTTGTGAACAAGCAGCAAGTAAGGCAGAGAATAATAAAAAAATCAACATTAAAAGTTTATACTTGCGCATAAAGACCCTTTCTGAAGAGAATTCAGTTTTCTTTAAACCAGACCCGGAGAACCGGGTCTGGTTTGATTCAGTAATGAGTCGAAAAAATTGATAGCTTCCCTATCCCTTTACACCACCGAGCGTCAGTCCACCTTCGAAGTAGCGGTTCATTGAAAGATAAACAATGATCGTAGGAATAATCACAATAACTGCTCCGGCGGCAAAGTAACCCCAGGGAACACTCATTGAGTTTGCCAGAGCGTACAGAGCTGGAACGGCTAGCTTCAAACTGTCTGGTGCAGGTACGAGAACAGATGCGAAAACAAAGTCTCCCCATCCAGCCATAAAACCAAGAATAGCTGTGACAGCTAACGCTGGTCTCGCCAGGGGTAAAGCAATCAAAATAAAAGCTTGTAGTGGTCCACAACCATCCAACATCGCTGATTCTTCCATTTCCACTGGAATTGTGTCGAAATAACCTTTGAGGTTCCAGGTACAAAATACAAGTGTTCCTGCTGTGTAAGCTAAAATTAGACCCAGGTGTTTTCCATATAGTCCAAGAGCAGTTAACAATTGCGCGATTGCAACCAGTGATAGCAGTCCTGGAAATGTTGATATCGCGAGAAGGAAAACCAGGAAGAATTCTCGACCTTTAAAACGAAATCTTGACAGCGCAAAGGCCGCTGATGTACTGACAAGTAAACTGGCTAATGTCGTAATTGAAGCTACTTTCAAGCTGTTTGTCAGCCAGGTAAGGAAAGGACGTTCAAATAACATCACCCGGTAATTTTCAAATGTCCATTCGGTTGGAATGAACATTCCGAGAAAATTGAGTGTGTAAAGACGATCACCCAATCGACCAGATGCAAGGATAGCGAACCAGACCGGATAAAAAGCGTAGATCGTCGCAATTATTAATATTGCATATTGCAGTACACGAATCCATGGTTTTGTTTTCCTTTTCATTCGTACGCTCCTTTCGTCATTTTTGTTATTCGCAAACTATATAGGGTAGCCAGGAATAACATGATAAAAATGAGAACCGCAAAAGCTGTTGCACGGCCATAATTTTGCTGCTGGAAAATTTGTTTGAAGGCATACACCATAACAAATTCTGTGGCTCCTGGCGTACCTGCTCCCCTTTGTGGACCACCGCCTGTAATCGCAAAAGCAGTTCCAAACATCTGGAATGCTGTGATAGAAGTCAGAACAGCTGCAGGCAGTACAGCAGGTCGGATAAGGGGCAAGGTTATTTTCATTAGCTGTGTCCACCAACCTGCGCCATCAACTTCAGCCGCCTCATATAATTCACCAGGAACAGATTGCAGAGCTCCTAAAATCGATACCATAAAAAATGGATATGAAAACCAGATGTCAGCCAGAACCACAACCCCAAAGGCTAAAATCGGATTATTTAACCAGATAGGACCTGTTCCGCCAAATTGAGTAATAATCTGATTGATGGTACCTTGCTGACGGAATAAAAATTGCCAAACCAATGCCAGAAGAATTGCTACCGAAGAGGCGCCCCAGGGAATGAAAAGGACTACCCTGAAAAAGGTCTTCCCTTTCAGATCTTCCAGGTTTAATATAATTGCCAGAATCAAACCCAGTACAAACGTCAAAGGCACTCGCAGCGCAACAAATAAAATTGTTCTTAAGACAACAGCCAGAAAGTCCCCGGTATCCATCAAAGTTGCGATGGATTTTGGGACATCAAGAATAAAGAATAAGGCGATTGTGAGAATGATTCCTAAAACCCAGAGCAAACCAGGTGCGATTTTTTCATCCAGTTTTCTTTCCTGACGTTTATTAAAGTAATTAACACCAAACAGAGGGGCAAAAACAACGATAATCAGAAATAGGCTTAATAATGCATCTGGTTGGAATAATTTCCCCATCAATGCATCGTAGTTAGCAAATATTGGATCCTGGAGCGTATACGGACTACCAAGTCCAGTAGGGGCATTTTCGCGAAATGCTGGCCAACAAAGTGGGTCCAAGAGTCCGGTTAAAGTTACTTCACAATCAGGATTTGGTCGAAATTTATTTCTATTTGTAAATGAAATATATGTATTGAGAAGAATTGGATAAACGTTGAAAACTAATATCGCTAAAATTGTCGGCAAGAGAAATAAAGAAACTGTGATCCATTTTCTACGGCCCATCCAGGCGCTCATCACTTACTCCTTTCGACTCAGTAATGAAAAATGGGGAGAAGAATCAATCTCCTCCCCATTTTGTACTTATGAATTACTGCATGCCAGCAACAGCTTCTTCAATAGCAGCTTGTGCATCTGCCATTGCCTCAGCAGGTTCCTGAGCGCCTGTCCAGATAGCAGCAGAGGCATCACCGACAGGACCCCATTGGGCTGATGAGAATGGCGACGGTGACATGGGTACACCAAGGTTCAAGGCTGCACCAAATCCAACGACAGCAGCTAATGATGATACTTCTGGATCATTCAAAGCGGCTGTTGCAGCTGGAATGGTCTTATTGACCAGGGCAATTTTCTTCTGAACTTCGGCACTGGTGAAGTATTTCATGATATCCAGTGCAATTTCAGCATTACCACGGTCAACTGCATTCTTGCTCATCATCAAGACTTTAATTCCAACGAATGGGCTACCCATTGGTAAAATTCCGTAGTCAATACCACTGGCTTCAATACCAGCTACTGCCCACGGGCCTGTCCACCACATACCAACTTTACCTTCGGCTAAAGCAGCATTACAAATATCATAGCTGTTTTCGGCATATGATACTGTGGCGAATTTCTTTAACCATTCACCAGCAGCGATTGCTTCTGGAGTATCCAGGAAGGCATTACCTTCTTCATCTACGTAGGATGGTAAACCAAAACCGAAGTAAATGGGAGACATATGATAAGCATCTGAACCACCGAATGCCTGGTTACAAACCAGAACATTGCCGGTATCTTCCTGGAATTTCTTAGCTTTTTCATAAAGATCTTCGAAATCCATCGGATCAGTGGGTAGGTATTCTTCAGTTACAACGGCTTTGTTGTAAATCAAAGCAATACCTTCCTGAGATTCGGGTAGACCCCAAATCATTCCTGACCATTGAACACCAGCAACAGCAGCTGGCTCATAATTGGCTTCCAAAAATGCTGTATCAACACCTAAGTCACTGATGGCAACAATATTACCGTTAAGAGCCTGTTCACCAATAGCGTCATTCGCCCAACCAATGATATCAGGACCTTCACCAGCAGGGATTGCAACTGTGAGAGCATTTTTGACGTCTTCTGGTTTTGAAAGGTCAATCTTTACATTGGGATGTTCTGCTTCGTAATCACGAAAAGCCTGTTCGATAGCTGCAAGGTAAGCGCCATCCCATTGGTTCCATATGGTGATGGTTACTGCTTCAGTACTCGGCTCAGCAGGTTCTTCTGAGGCAGGTTCTTCCACGGTAGGTTCTTCTACGGCAGGTTCTTCCGCAGCGGGCTGATCAGCAGCTGGTTCTTCCGCTGCAGGGGTTTCAGCAGGTTGACATGCTGATAAAACAAACATTGCGATCAGTAAGACACTGATCAAGGTTAGTAACTTCTTAGACATTTTTTCCTCCGAAAATTTTTTTGAATTAATTTTGAAAAACGATGTTTTAAATTTCCTCCGAGCATCACCTCCTTTAGTAGATTTAATTATGGTTCCATTTTCCAGATTTGTGCAATGCATACGATAATGCCTGTGTTACAGCACCCATAACAGTCGATCTCTTCCCAAGCAAAGCGGCCGAAATTCGAACAGCATTTCCCGCCGCATATAAGCTTCGATTGGCAACTGTTTCACGAATAGGATCCAGTAACAAATCTCCACTGGAAGAAATACCTCCACCTATAATAACAATACTGGGGTTGAAAAGATTAACCAATCCTGCAATGGCTACTCCGAGATATGCGCCAGCTTCAGCAATGATTTGTTGCGAGAGCAAATCCCCTCTTTTAGCTGCTTTAATTACATCTTTCGCAGAAATTTGGTATAAATCTCCTAACCCAACCAATTGAGATCTTCTCCCTTTCCTTAATTCTTCCTGTGCCCGATTGGCAATTGCTCTTCCACCAGCAAACGCTTCCAAGCAACCCGAATTACCACAAGAACATTTAGGTCCATTTTCATTGATCGTAATATGACCTATTTCACCGGCCGAACCTGTTGTTCCATGATAAATTTTACTCTCAAATATCAATCCTGCGCCAATACCTGTACCAACTTTTATGTATGCAAGATTTTTTTCTCCTCTTCCAGCTCCATATGCCCATTCGCCTAAAGCTCCTAATTCAGCATCATTATTCACCAAAACTGGGCAATTCCACTTTTTTGCCAATGTCTCACGTATCGGAAAATTATTCCATCCGGGCATGATGGGGGGCATACTGACTGTTCCACTTTCAATAACAACTGGGCCTGGAAGTCCTATTCCAACTGCGGAAATATCCGAAAACTGAAATCCTTGTGCATTCAGCACCTGTTGCACTAAACTATCTACCAAACTTAAACAAACAATTGGACCCTCATTAATATTAAAATCCATCTCTCGTTCGTGAATGATATTGGCAGAATAATCCGATAAACAAACATATAAATGAGTCGCTCCCAAATCTACGCCTAAAACATAGCCTTTATCCGGAGCAACTTCTAAAACAATAGGTCTTCTTCCCCCAGAATATCGGGTTTCAGCCTCGCGTACTAATCCTTCATCAACTAAATCATTAATTATCGATGTCACAGCTGCCCTTGTTAACCCTAATTGCCTGGATAAATCCACTCTGGAAACACCACCAGGTGTAAACCGAATAAGATCTAATACTACGTGTTTGTTAAGTAATTTAACATGCGTATTGGGAGTAACCCAAATATTACCATCCAAGTTTGCCTTAACCTCTCAATAACTAAATAATATTTTATCATTCGAAACCCTTAAGTCAAGTAATCTAACAAATGGTTTCCACAAATAATTAATTCACCACCTATAAGAAATGGTTTCCTCTTCATTTTTTGTTTTCAGATATTGTTAATTCCATTTTTTCATAGCAATCCAGCAAAATAAAATAGGCACATAAATTGCACCGTAGTGCCTCAAAATAATAAGTTACTTTTAATGCCTTCCTTCATCATAAATCTGTGTCAATGTATTATAATTTTAGCCAATGACTCTTTTGAAAAAGATTAAACTGCTATCAATCATCGCAAAAAAGAAATTTTCAATTCTTTTTTATTTTCTCTTAATTTCCTTACTTTTTTCTGGCTGCCAAACCAATGTTGTTCTTGAACCAACGATAAAATTTTCTGAGACGACAGAAACTCCTGCGTCACCCACAAGCACCATGCATGCAACTGTTCAAATCGGTTTGGAAGAATCACCCATTGTGATTGGTTACATTATCTCAGGGACTCAGACTAATATCGAAAACTTTGCAGAAACGATGATTTATTCCCTCGAAGAAAAAACTGCATACGAAATACGATTTGAAGCATTCGATAACCCGCAGCAAGCATTTGATAACCTGAGACAGGGTGGAGTTCATTTTATTTTTATCCAACCATTAACCTACCTGGCGGCATCTGAACGTGATCTCATCGTTCCTTTGTTAGTTTCAAACCATTTTGGTTTATATAGTTATGGGACCCAATTCTTAGCCAATAGAGATTCAGGGTTTAATACATATTTTGATGAAAAAACAAATAAATCAACCACTACAGCCGATTTTGCACTGCGCCAATTTGAAGGAAAGCGACCTTGCTGGACAGAACCTTCATCCATTTCCGGCACAATCATCCCTCATGGAATTTTGGCAAAAAATGGAGTTTCTTTCCTACCTCCTGCGTATTTACAAAATCCAAGTGCAACCATAAGAGCTCTTTATATAAAAGGGATATGTGATTTTGGAGCTACCTATTCCTATTCAGGAGATCCAAGAACCTCTTCTCTGGTAATTAACGATTTACCCGATGTTATGGATCGTATTATGATCATCTGGCAATCAGATGCAGTTATTCCCAGCTTAGGTTTATCAGCATCCATTACTGTTCCACCGCAAGTGCAAAGTGATATAAAAAATGCATTTATAAGCTTGATAGCTGATGAAAACGGAAAAGCGATCGTTTCGGACGCTCTTCAATATGATATTCAGGGATTTCTTTCTATTGAAGATGATTATTATGATGCATTAAGAGAATTGGTAAAAGCAGCCAATATCAACCCATACCAACATTTAGGATATTAACCATTGATGAAGTTTTTAAAAAGTTTGATTCGAAGCATAATATGGGCTGGATTATTGGTAACCCTCTTTCCAGTTTTAGTATGGTTGCTGTTTAGAGTAGTTTATGCAGAAAGAATTTTTACAGTTGAAGATGCTCCACAAGGATATTCGGTAGCAATCGTCTTTGGTGCTGGTCTTCATTTGGATGGGTCTCCTACTCCTGTGCTGCGTGATAGAGTCAAGGCAGCCGTAGGGCTGTATGATCAGGGTAAGGTTCAAAAATTGCTTTTCAGTGGCGATAATCGTTTTGTGGATTATAACGAACCCGGAGCGATGCTCGAATATGCTCTCGAACTAGGTGTTCCAGAAGAGGATATTGTCCTCGATTACGCAGGGCGTCGAACTTATGATACCTGTTATCGAGCAAAGGTTATTTTCAAGGTGGATCAAGCCATTCTTGTAACACAGAGATTTCATTTGCCAAGAGCAATCTTCTTGTGTGATCAAATAGGTATCGATTCACAAGGAGTGGAATCAGATTTACGAGAGTATTCAAGTTACTCACTTCGATATTGGAACTTCCGAGAGATCCTTGCCACAATGTCGGCTATGTGGGATGTTTGGATTCAAAGGCCGGTGCCTGTACTGGGAGAAGAATTACCCATTTTTTAGTTTTTTTTAGTGAGGAATAAATGGAACGAGATCAAGTATTATCTATTGTAAGAGAATATGTGAAAAATGAGAATCTTATTAATCATATGCTTTCAGTAGAAGCAGCGATGCGTTTTTATGCAAAATTGTATAATGAGGATCAGGAAGAATGGGGAAATGTGGGACTTCTTCATGATTTTGATTGGGAGATTCACCCGACGCTTGAAGAACACCCCCAGGCAGGTGTTCCAATCTTAAGAGATAGGGGTGTACCAGAACATTGGATTAAAGCCATCCTCAGTCATGCAGATCACACGAATGTTCCCAGAGAAACATTGATGGAAAAAGCTTTATTCGCCTGTGATGAAATTACTGGTTTAGTGACAGCCGTTGCCCTGGTCAGACCTTCCCGCTCTTTATATGATCTGGAAGCAAAATCTGTTAAGAAAAAATGGAAGGATAAAGCTTTTGCCGCTGGTGCTAACCGTGACGAAATCGAAACTGCCACAAAAGAATTCGGTATCGATTTATGGGAACATGTTTCCAACGTTATTTTGGCTATGCGTAATATCGCCCCTCAATTAGGACTGGAAGGTCAATTAAAGCAATAAAGAAGAAAAGGTGAAGTGATGAGCCTAAAAGGAAAAGGATTTTTCATCTGGAAGATTATCAACAGTGAGAAAGGGGATCCAAAAGCAATTGCCAGAACAGCCAGGGATGCCCAATTAACGCATGTCATATTGAAAATTGCTGATGGCGCTTTTCCTTATAATGTCAATCGTCAAACCAACGAAGATTATGTCGGTCCAGTTGTTGAAGCACTGCAGAATGCTGGCATCGAAGTATGGGGATGGCATTATGTGTATGGTGATTATCCAACCAGTGAAGCAAATATTGCTGTGAAAAGAATGAAAGAGTTTGAATTAAGTGGTTATGTGATCGATGCTGAAATCGAATACAAAGAACCAGGCAAGAAAAATGCTGCCTTAGCGTACATGAAAATTTTACGAAAAAATCTTCCGAATATTCCTTTAGCGCTCAGTTCATACCGCTTTCCATCTTTTCATCCCCAATTACCCTGGAAAACTTTTTTGGAGTATTGTGATTACAATATGCCGCAGGTTTATTGGGAACAATCGCATAACCCTGAAGTTAACTTAATCCGCACAGTTAAAGAATTTCAATCCATCACACCATTCCGTCCGATCATCCCAACCGGACCAACCTACCGTGCTGGATCCTGGCTTCCTACTGAAGAAGATACACGAAAATTCCTGGATACCTGTAAAGAACTTAAATTGGATGGTGCAAATTTCTTTAGTTGGGATGAATGTCGACCAGCCTACCCTGATTTATGGAAGACAATATCAGAATATATCTGGGAAAAGCCACAACAGGAAAAAGATATCACTGAATTATGGATTGAGGCTCTTAACTCGGGAAATCCAGAGCAAGTTGTCAGGTTATATGCGCCTAACTCAGTCCACATAACCTCGACCCGATCCATCCAGGGAACAACAGAGATTCAAGATTGGTACAAATACCTTCTAAAACAATTATTACCAAATGGAAAATTTACAATTACAGGAGTTTCTGGTGCTGGAAATTCCCGAAGCATTAATTGGATATGCAAATCTGAAAAAGCAAATGTAAGCAATGGTAGAGATACATTTGGCATAATCAATGAAAAAATCGCCTACCATTATTCATTTTTTTCCACAAAATCATGATCAACTGTTCATAAAAAAAATCTCCGAAACAAATCGGAGATTTTTTTATTTGATAATTAATTTTATTCTTCAGGTGTTAAGGATGGATAATTATCCATACGAACGATGGATGCGAGGTTACCATCTTCAGTTTCAGAAAAGCGTCCATGAGTAAATCCGGAACCAGCTGGAATTAATTTACCAATTATGACGTTTTCCTTAAGTCCAAACAAAGGATCTTGATCACCAGCAATAGCTGCATGGGATAAAACTTTGATTGTATGTTGGAATGAAGCTGCAGAAAGGAATGAATCGGTGCTGAGTGAAGCTTTTGTCACACCCAAAAGCACCTCCGAATACTTGGCAGGCACTTTACCTTCTGCTTGTAAACGATCATTGATGTGTTGAATTTCCAGACGGTCCACAAGGTCCATGGGTAAATAGGGTGAATCACCAGCGCGAACAACTTGAACACGTCCTAACATCTTGCGAATGATGACTTCGAAGTGTTTGTCATTGATATTCTGTCCTTGAGCGCGGTAAACTTTCTGAATTTCCACTAACAAATACATCATACAGGCATCGCGACCTTTGATCTTCAATACTGTGTGAGGATTCAATGAACCTTCAGTTAACGGTTGTCCAGCTTCTACATGCTCGCCATCTTTCACCATGATTCTTGACGTGGTTGGAATTTCGTATTCTTCCATATCACGTTGTTCATAACTGACAATGACTTTTCTATCTTCAACCCGAATACGACCCGCATGTTGTGCAGAGATTTCAGAGTCATTTAATGTAGCCAGTGTATCACCGAGAGAAACAACATCTTCATCTGATACACGGATGGTCCACTCTTCAGGGATATCATAGGTATCACTCAGTATCTCACTATGTTCTACTCGTACCATTCTCTGTTCGCTATAGCGATCACTCTGAAGAATTTGAGCAACACCAGAAATCTGACTGATTACTGCTTCACCCTTCGGAGCGCGGCGTGCTTCAAACAGTTCCTCTACACGAGGCAGACCGGTTGTGATATCGCCACCTGCGGCAACACCACCTGTGTGAAAAGTTCGCAGTGTTAATTGAGTTCCGGGTTCACCAATGGATTGTGCAGCAACAGTACCTACTGCTGAGCCAAGCTCCACAATTTTTCCTCTACCTAAATCCATACCGTAACAGGTTGCACAAATACCATGAATTAATTCACAGGTCATTGGTGAGCGAACCTTAACTTCTTTAATACCGTGTTTTTCGATTTTTCGAATGCGATCATGATCCAGAATATCGTTATGTTCAACCACCACTTCACCCGTTTCGGGATCAACAATTCTTTTCGCAACCACCCGTCCATATAAACGGGTACCGAATGGTTGTCCGGCTACATCATCTGATTCTCGCATGTAAATGCCAGAATCTGTACCGCAGTCATGTTCATTGATGATCACATCCTGGGCAATATCAACCAGACGGCGGGTCAGATATCCAGCATCTGCAGTACGTAAAGCGGTATCTGCGAGACCCTTTCGAGCACCGTGCGTCGAAATAAAGTACTCAAGCGCTGTAAGACCTTCACGGAAGTTCGATTGAATAGGAAGGCGAATAATACGCCCAGCAGGGTCAGCCATAAGGCCACGCATACCTGCTAACTGAGAAATTGGTCCAAATCCACCTTTTGTTGCTCCAGAATTTGCCATGGTTGAAAGATTACCATTTGGATCCATATTATCACGCACAGCAGTGGCTACATCTTTTGTAGTCTTTTGCCAAATTTCAATTTCGCGTTCATTTCGTTCTTGTTCAGTGAGTAAACCACGTCGGAATGATCGTTGCACACCTTCAACTTCACCCTGAGCTTGTGCTAAGATTTCAGACTTTTTAATAGGCATTGAGATGTCAGCAACTGCCAGGGTAGATCCGGAACGCATTGCAAATTCAAATCCAATATCTTTGATATTGTCTGCAGTCCTGGTAGTGGTTTCTTCTCCATAAACCTCATAAACTTCGGCAATCAGATCTTTTACACCACCTTTTTCAAGTTCGCGGTTAATAAATTGAACCTTTTCAGGAAGAATTCGATTAAATAAAATTCTTCCAATCGTGGTATCGATGATTGCCTTACGTGGTGTACCAAGTCGAAGACCATTTTCATCATACCATGTATCAGTCTGCAATTTGACCTTGGAGTGTACTTCAACCTGATCTAATGTATAAGCTAATTCTGCCTCATCCATACTGGCGAAGATTCTTCCGTCACCTTTATGTTGTAAATTATCATAATTGGTTAGATAGTAAACACCAAGTACCATATCTTTGGCAGGACTGACAATCGGTTCACCATCCGCTGGTTTTAATAAGTTTTTAGAAGAAAGCATTAGATTTCTTGCTTCCCAAACTGCTTTGTCTGATAAAGGAACGTGAACAGCCATCTGATCACCATCGAAGTCAGCGTTGAAAGCGGTTGTCACCAAAGGATGTAGCTGGATCGCACTCCCTTCAATAAGAAGTGGCTCGAATGCTTGAATACCAAGACGGTGTAAGGTAGGAGCGCGGTTCAATAAAACCGGGCGTTCGCGAATTACTTCTTCCAAAACTTCCCAGACTTCAGGTCTGTTTCGTTCAATGAATCGCCGGGCACCTTTCACATTGGCAGCATAACCATGATGCACCAAACGTGAAATCACGAATGGTCTGTAAAGCTCTAAAGCCATATTCTTAGGCAAACCGCATTGATAAAGCTTAAGCGTAGGACCTACTACAATAACCGAACGTCCTGAATAATCAACACGTTTTCCTAACAGGTTGCGGCGAAAACGTCCTTTTTTACCTTTCAACATATCGCTTAATGATTTCAATTCACGACGGCCACGGCGTGATAAAGCTTTTCCACGCTGAGAATTATCGATCAATGAATCTACGGCTTCCTGCAACATACGTTTTTCGTTACGTACGATAACATCCGGAGCTCCTAACTCTAACAATCGTTTCAGTCGATTGTTGCGGTTAATCACACGACGATAAAGATCATTTAAGTCAGAGGTAGCGAATCGCCCACCATCCAGCTGAACCATCGGACGAAGATCTGGAGGAATAACGGGTAAAACAGTCATGATCATCCATTCAGCACGATTTTTGGATCGTCTGAAAGCTTCAACAACTTTCAATCGCGTAGTAGCCTTTTTCCTTTTTTGTTTACTCTTAGATGTTCGAACTTCTACCCATAATTCTTCGGACAATTTGTCGAGATCAAGACGTTTGAGAATGTCGTAATACGCTTCAGCGCCCATGTCGGCTCTGAAAACCTGTCCCCAGCGCTGTTTTAATTCACGGTAGCGAGTTTCACTTAAGAAAGTGAATGGCTTTAAATCCTGCAATTCATCACGAAGACGTGAATTTTGATTCTGGGAAACTGTCGATTGATCTTCAAGATTATTTCTCAACGATTCCATTTCAAGATCAGCTTGCGCTTTCACCTGGTCAATTTCCATCTTGATCATTTCAATATCGCGAACAATCTGATCACGAGTTTGGTTTTCTAACTCTTCAAGATGCTCTTTAACGGCTTTTTGAACCATGCCAATATGTTGATTGGAAATCGTCTCACCAGCTTTGACAATCACAATGTTGTTGATTTTTGCAAAGATAATATCAGTTCTGGTTACATTTCCAATTTTTTCCTGTAATTCCCGTTCGAGTGTTTGCCCGTCGCGCATGACAGGCGCTAATAGATTGGCAATTTGCTCTTCACGACGATCCTGAATTTCTTTTTGTTGTTTCCGGAACTCTTCAATTTTACGATCACGTGCTTGCTTAACTTCCAGAATTCTGGCGTTAATCTGTGTCGCTTGTTCACGCTCTGAAAAACTAATCTCGTCTTCCAGTCGTTTTAATGCCTTCTGCCGTGCATCTTCATCAACGAAGGTGACGATATACTGAGCAAAATACAAAACACGATCAAGATTTCTTCTGGATATATCAAGTAACAAACCTAAATAAGAAGGAATTCTACGTGTATACCAGATATGAGCAACTGGAGCAGCTAATTCAATATGCCCCATCCGTTCTCTACGAACGGCTGACCGTGTAACTTCAACACCACACTTATCACAAACAATACCTTTGTAACGTGGATTCTTGTATTTTCCACAATAACATTGATAATCCCGGGTTGGCCCGAAAATAGCCTCACAAAACAAACCATCTTTTTCTGGCCGGAGCCGCCGATAGTTAATTGTTTCTGGCTTGAGTACTTCTCCATATGACCAACTGCGAATAGTTTCTGGAGAAGCAAGACTGATACGTAATGCGACAAGACTCTTGGTTTCCACTAAAAAGCCTCCTTATAAATGTCCCTGAAAACAACAAAGATAAGCGTTAGATAGATTTCTACGCTTACCTCAAAATCGACAAGAAAAAACCATATACATGCAAACAAATATTATATCACAAAAAAAACATTTTTATGCTTAACTTCTGACCACTTAATTTCTGACCAATATTCTACAATTTTCACCCAATTTTCTTAAGTTTTTATAATTTATCCCTGCCTGATAGGTAGTTGCAGGTAAAAACTACTTCCACGACCTAATTTGCTCTCGACCCAAACCTTTCCATTATGCTTTTCAATAATTGTCTTTACGATGGCAAGACCTAAACCTGTTCCACGTTGATTATAAGCTTCTCGCCTACCACTTCGATAAAATTTTTCAAATAAGTGTGGTAAATCTATTGGCGCAATGCCAATGCCGTTATCGGTTATTTCAAACAATGCATGACTTTCATTGGAACTTACATTAACCTTTACGGTTCCACCTAAAGAATTATATTTTAATGCATTTTCAACAACATTATAAAGTGCCTGTTGCACCAGGGCAGAATCTGCCTCAATATAGGTATCGCGATTAATTGAATATTCCAGAATTAGATCAATATTCTTTTGGTTTGCATGTGGTTGTAATTCAAGAACAACTTGTTCGGCTAGGCTAATCGGATTGGTTCTCTCTACCTTTAAACCTATCCCGGCTTCAATTCTTCCTAAATCCAGTAAATTGTTAACCAGTTTCGACATACTATCTACACCAGAAACAATTTTCGCAATATAAGAACGTTGTTGTTCATTGATTTCACCGACCATTTGCAGCATGGAAGCATATCCTCTCATTAAAGTAAGTGGTGACCTGAGATCATGGCTAACGGTTGAGACAATATCCGATTTAAATGTATCAACTTCTTTAAATTGTGTGATGTCTCTCAATAAGCACACTTTTCCAACCTGTTGTTCATTGCGAATAACAGGTGAAACAGTTGTGAAAAAAACTCGCCGGTTGGTTAATTGGATTTCCCTGGATGTATCCCGATGAATGGTATCTTTCTTCAAAAGTTCCAACAAATCTTCATGCTCGATCACGTCATCAACCTTTAATCCAGGTGTCGTATCTTTAAATAGTCCAACCAATTGCTTGGCGGCTGGATTAATGAGGATTAATTTATTGGCATCATCGAATACCATCACAGGATCAGGTGTAGAATTTAATACAGCTTCGAAACGCTGACGGCCTAATTCTGCGGTTGCATACAATTCTGCATTTGCTGCAGCCATAGCTGCCTGACTGGCAAGCGTTTTAAAATATCTGATTTCCTCTTCTTTAAACGTTCTGGCATGGTTATAAGCCAACCAGATCACACCGAAATATTGGTTCTCCTGAGAGAGAGCGATCGCCAAAATTGACACTGGTATAACGCTACCTGGAATCACAAACCGTTTAAATCTGGATAAATTTGGAATTGGAAGCACGTCCTGTTTCCTCATCATCTCAAACAATTGCCGGTCTAAAGCATTTGTGGCTTCGTTTTCCTGACCAATTCCAATCGATAAAAATGGGGAAGTGAGTTGATCGGCAGTTACTTGGCGAATAAGAATTGCTCGAGCATGTGACGCATCTTTGCCCTTCATCGCCTGTAAAATCGGTTGGATAGCTGCATAAATATCAAGATGTCTGGACACGCTCTGACTGGATAATAGAAGTTGTTTCAGCTCTTCCAATCGATCTCTTAATCGAATGCGCATTTGTTCAAACGAATAAGCTAATTGCCCTAATTCATCCACACTGTTAATGCTCATGGGGCTATCTAAATTACCTTGCGAAATGAGTGCCGCCTGAAGTGAGAGGGATTTCACTGATTTCGTAATTGGTTTTATTCCCATACTTAATGCCAACACAACCAGGATGATTACCAATCCTAATACACCTAATAACGGCGTTGCAATTTTGAGAGCGAGTTCCTGAACTTCATTGGATGGTAAACCGACCAGAACTGACCAGGACCTGCCCGTGAGTGGTTGATGGTAAACCAATTGTTGACCACCACTTACAGAGAAATTTTCAAATAAATTTGCTGTATTGGGTATTTCTTGTGGATACTTGGACCACAATAACTGCGGGTTCATATTCGAATGGAAGATAATTCTTCTTTGATCATCCAGAATAACACTTTCACCAAGAGATTTTGTGAAATTATTTAAGGTAGATATGGTGGGCTGCACATATGGATTTGAAATAAAATCAGTCCTTCCAATAAGTACACCAATCGGACTCCCCTGATTATCTGTAACGGATGTAATAAAAGTGACCAGTACAGATTTATCTGATATTTTTGGTGGGGAAGTATAAATCTGGAAATGCACTCCCGTTAATGCCAGATCGATCCCCGTTCTTTCCTCCATGGATAATTGAAGTTGATCAACGTCTCGAATGGGATAGCCATCCTTAGGATTTCCATTTCGATCAAATAAATATAATTGGGAAAAGAATGGTATAACCTGAATCTTTTCAGACAAGTTTGCCCATACATCTACATTCTGTTGCAAAAGATTTTCATCTGCCAGACTGATTATTAAATTTTGCCCAGATTCAAAAAAATATGGCAAACTTTCAGATGCAATTTCAGCTGTTCCCCTGAGTCGGGATTCCAGCAAATCTTTGGCTGCATTACTGGCTACTTTCCAATCAACGTAAACAACAAATAGAACCACAAATAAAATGACAGGTAAAGTAGTCATCAAAAAGCGGTATTCTATCCTCTTCTCCATAGGCGTGGGTGAAAGGTATTTTGGTGAAAACCATGATTTATGTTTCACTAAATAAAATACACTACAAAATAGTCCACCCAATATAAGTTCTACAAATCTAAAAATGGAAAGCGAGAATGTCTGTGTCAAACCATAATCAAGACGTACTGCCAATGATCCACTCGAGTTTAGAATTTGATTCAGAATGAAAATCGGTATAAATAATAAACCAGTGAAAACTGCTGCAACTAAGGGAATTCTTAATAAACCAAACATCTGCGTTCTGTATTTTTGACGAACAAGAAAAGCAAAAAAGACAGCCATTCCAATTGTTTCTACTATCGTAAAAAAATTATGCGTTCCCCACCAGGCCATGGATATTCCGCTGATTAATCCAATGATTACCGCAGGGAATAAACCAAAAAAGCCTGCTGCCATCTGCCAGGGAATTGTAATAAAAATAAATAAGATAAAACCTGATGCAACCACCCCAGAGTTAAAATTTGTGAATTCAATACCGCCAAGAATAACTGAAAATGGTGCCAAAAATGCCAGCCCATAAAAAAGCCACCAATTTTTTTGTTGCCGGCTTGGAAGCGGTTGCCAAATCCTCTTCACAACGAGAATAATCAGAAATAAAAATACAAACCACGCAACAAAACCAAGAAAATCTTTCGGCGGGGTTATGTAGGGTCTTGAGGGAAAGAGGACAGTGTAAGAAATAGGCATCGTTTTCCAAAAACCAACTATAAAAATTATAGCATTGCTGGTTTGTCTTAAGGCATTTTCGCTAATTGATTATTTTTCTTCCAGGTATGCCTGTAAAGAAAATTGGTTTTATCCTTACTTGCTTCGTTTTGAAATTCCTCAATCCACTTTTTTTGCAATTTAAAGGCATCATCAAAACAATCCGCAATAAACTCAATTTGACCTTCAAATTCCCTCATCCTGCTGATAAAAACTTTCTCAAGATCTTTCAAATCTTTTCTATATTCATGGCTCAACGCTGGATAATTTTGCAAAATCTTACGATGAATTCTTTCCTGTTGCCACCAATAAGATTGACCATCGTATTCCAATTCAGGGGGTTGGCCAAAATAATTCATTTCCTGATCTAAAGACATTGGTTTATAAATACTCAGGCACGGTGCGGCCGAACCTGTGACCCAAACAATGAGCCGATCATCATCCTGTTCAACAACCATTGACCCGGTCGTTTGACTGACACGAATAGGTCCAAAGCCAGAGTGCATACAGAGATCTGCCCCGGTTATTCCTTTGTCTGGTCGAAAATTTTCTTCAACCCTGTGACTTCTCAGTGTCTCAAATACATCTTCAAGCTCAGTCTTTGTACCTGTTTCATTAATTTTTCTTACTGAACAAGAACGACGTTGTTTTGAATCACTAAAAGTAGTAATAAGCCAATCCGAAATTAAATCCCGAAAATTAAATTCACTTTCTTTTTTTAGCCAACCTTTTTCTTTAGCAAACGCAATCAGGTTTGGTGAAATTAAATCCCATTTATCTTCAATGGAGTAACCATTAGAGATTGCTCCAAAACCCTCAATTTTTTCTGCTATCCAATGTTTTTCAACTGTTTCTAATTTCCAGGCTTCTTGTTTATCTGCAATAATGAAACTGTTGTGGTAATAAAATGGATGCATAAATCCACAATTACCAGATTGACCATATTCCTCCAATAATGTCGTAATGACATTCAATGCCTCTCTGGCATTGTTCCCCCGTTCCAGACCTAAGCGAAGATAATCCATCCCAATTAAACCTGGTTCTTTTCCTGCTGGAATTTTTGAAAAAACAGCTTCATTTCCAATAACGACACCGTATTCATTCACCCCCATCTCCGCCCCCCAAATCCATACTGGCTTACATAAAAGGACTTTGTTCGATTTTTCTACCTGAGGAATCGAGATATAGGTGCATTTCAATAATTCACCTTTTTCATATTCTTTTTCAGGAACCATTAATACTTCATGAGACTCATTCGGATCACGGTCGGAATTTTTTCCAAAGTAAAATTTATTATTTTCTGTAAAATTGGGCATTAACACAAAAGTGTCACACATTATGATTCCTTCCTGATCGCTTGGATCATTGTGAAAATGAACTTATTGCTTATTTTTACGATAAAAATGTCCTTCTATCCTTGAAGATTCTTTTTCTCTTTTACCAAATTAAAAATAAATTGAAAAACTTCTTCCGCATTCATGTGATCTGAATCGATCATGATGGCGTCCTCTGCTGGTCGTAGTGGAGCAATTGCCCGAGAAGAATCAATTTTATCTCTGCGTTTTAAATCATCCAACACGCTCTCATAAGTCACTTGTTTTCCGCGATTGATTAATTCCAGATACCGGCGTTTTGCGCGTTCTTCAACGGATGCATCCAGATATAACTTAATTTCAGCGTCAGGCAATACAACCGTACCTATGTCTCTACCAACCATAACGATCCCACCACGATTTCCAATCTCACGTTGTCTCTTAGTCATTGCTACACGTACTCCTTTGTAGGCAGAAACTTGTGAAACATGTGCTTCTACATCGGGTAACCGAATTTCCCAGGTAACATCTTCTGACTCGAGAATTACATCATTGCTGCGACCATCTTCAACTGTCGCTGGATGAATGTCAAGATCTATTTCTTCAGCGACTTTGGTAACCAGACCTTCATCATTTACATCAACATTTTTCTTTAATACAGCTAACGTTACTGCCCGATACATGACCCCTGTATCCAGATACATAAAATCCAACGACTCTGCCAATCTTTCTCCTAACGTTGATTTTCCAGAAGCAGCAGGACCATCCAATGTGATCGTAAATGATTTTTTTTCCATAAATTTCCTTATAATTATTGAGTATTAGCGCCTGGAAACAAACTATTACGAATCCAGATAATGACTGATTTTTGAATAAGCATATCCTGGGGTGCTCGCCTGGTTAATAACCACTGAGTAGTTTCATTGGCATTCATGGAACTCCAGGCGGGTTTCGAAGTCCACAAAATATCCTGCCCTCTGAATGAATCAGCCTGTACCAGATTCTGATCAGCATTGCTGATAATGGCATCAATCTTCTGATCCAATGATATAACATCCCCCTTCGAAATATTGTCAAAATCTCTTAAAGCCCAATACAAGGATGTTGGTTGATCACCCAGAATATGGATATTTATAGATTTTTTGTCTCCATAATTCCATTCAGAATAATTTTCCAAAGTTTGGATTAACAAGTCATGCTCTATGGGTACTGGATTGATACTGAGAATTTCATTTTGATATGGACTGCGCAATCCAGATGCGTTTACTGAAGCCGATATGGTAAATATTAATAAGTAAGAAACGGAGAGTAGTAAGAAACTTTTACCAGCGATTTCCCAACTGATTGCCCACCCAGCCAGTAAACCAGCGCCGATGATCAATGCAAAACCAGCAATAATGAAAAAAATTCTCAGGATATTTTCCTGTTCTCCTTGATATGAATTTGCAAACATGCCCATAAAAGCCAGACTGATAAAGAATAAAATAACCAGGGCAATCAAAGTCACAATGATGATTTTCATTTTTATCTGCCCTGGAATGTAAATAAATTGGTTTAAAAAATACGATCCTGCAATCATTAACGAGAAGACAATGATTGCATTCATAACGATGGTCTTCTCAGACATAAGAACAATTTGAACGATACTGAAAGTAATTATCCCTGTGATGAATAATCCGGCAATCTGGTTTTTGCGAATAATATATACAGTTCCGATCACACCAAATAGGATTGCTGCGATTTCATAAAACAACATCCCTCGTACCAGATCTGACAAAGTTACGATTGAAAGTTGTGAGAAACTACTGAAGTAAGCATATATGCCATTTCCGACCCCAGAAAATTGCCCTGGAAAAATAAAACCAAAAGTACTCAAAAGTACATATGCACCCATCGAATATAAACTAAATTTTTTCCATTGGAAGGATTTCATTAACTGAATGAACTGGTCATAAATCGAGTTATTTTGTTTATTTAGAAATAAATAGACATACATCAAAGAAATCAAACTCGGGACTAAAAACATTAAGAAAACTTTTCCACTTATAATGCCAATAACAAAAAATACCGCACTCGGGATAACAGATTGCTTAATAAAGAAGTAGATAAATACGGAAATTGAAAATAGAAATAATATCGTGCTATCAACCTGCCTGGATAAAGAAATAAAAGTCGGACTCAAAGCAATCCAAAAAGACAAAATAACCATCATTTTCGGATTGACATAGTTCCTGAATATCAGGGGGATGAGAATTAATAATACTCCTGCAATTGCAGGAAATAATCTCGCAATAAAATTACTACTTCCAAATAAAAAGAATAAAACCGCCTGGATATTGGATAAAAAAGCCTGATCCGAAACGCTTGCAGATTTCTCTCCAGATATCAGGCTCAAAGCATGCAATGATACCGAGCTTTCAACATCCGATAGTGGTAAATTACCTAAATTAATAAATCGAAAAGCAATTCCCATAATAAGAATCAGCACATAGATCAAGTGTTCAATCGTAAAAGAATTTTTTTTCATTTGTTTATCTTATCTACTTTTAGCGTCCATTAAGATATTTTTGAGTATCAATTCTTAAAATCAGTATCACTCAGACCAAAATGTCTTGTTATTTTCATCTTTCAAGATTTGAAACACACCAATAACAGAATCCAGGTTTAGCTTTCCATAAAGATGAGGAAATAATCCAGTGTCAGGAACCTTTTCAAGCAATAAATTCGATTTTAACTTATTTACTTCCACCTTTATAACCAACAAACCTGTTTGATCTTTATAGTACCTTTCAATGACACCTGGAATTTGATCCTTAAATGAAAAATGGATAAATCCTTCACTCGTTAAAGAATCGGGGGTATAGAAATCAGATTCTGAAATTTCATTCCAATCAACTTGTGAAATTACATGATAGATAAATTCTTTGTTATTTTTCATTGATCACCTGATATATTGTAGTACTTCCTATTGTATATACAGAATTCCAAAGCTTGCCATCTAACTGTTGGAATTTACCAATACCATCGCCAATGTATTTTGCCTTCTCCAATTGACCAACAATGATATAAGAAACACCATATTTCTTAATAAATTCTTCCGTTTCCTGAATATCCGTGGTTAGGTAGAAATTATTGATTGCGTCCACTCGATCAGTAATCCAGGTTGAAGGAACAACAGCCCTTTGTTGACGTTGATGCCAATTCCAACCCACAACACCTGGTAATCCTGTGTAAATGGAATATCGGCTCCCCCAACGATATTCAACTGTGTTGGCTTCAACGATAACTGGTGATCCAATTACATTTTCTTGCATCCATCGGATAGCTTGATAATCCTCACCCAGACTCATATTTATACCCTCATCATAGTAAGATGAGTGTTTCATATATTCCATGCCATCCAGTGTGAGTGGAATGTTCTCACTCATACGATCATCAATTTTTTCAGCAGTGGCAGTTAAAGGATACAAAGCTGCACAGGCGAACAGTGTAATCAATATAATTTGCCAGATGGTTTTTACTCCCGGGAACCAATGTTTGATGATTTCAGGGATACTCCAAATAAGAGCAGCCCCACTACTGATAGCAAACAATATCCAGGCTTGTAGATAAAACTTGAATACTGTATTCATTCTGCCAATATCACCTTTAAGAACAATCAACTCGACCATCAAAGTTAAAACCAGAGCAGTACCTGTCAGGAAAAGAACAAATCTTTTCGCGTCGGATTGATCTTTTCTTAATATTAATAATCCAGCCCACACTGCCATGGGAAAAACCAACCAGGCAATGATAATTCCTTTTATCAATAAAAAGATGGTTATTGATAAGCTAGTTGCCAATCCTAGCCAAATCCAGCAGCGATGCTTAATCAATTTTTTCGCTTCTGATAAAGGCGTACTTGCCAGCCAATGAATGGTTTCTGCGATGAACCAACCAATTAGAATAAACAGGAATAATCCCCAATGCGTGAAATAAGACCAAAAAGGAGAATGACTGTCTGTCCAGGGCTCTATTTTCGTATACGCCTGCCCAAACCATTCTGAAAACGGAGAATACAGAAGAAAGGCGGCTGCAACAAATACAGTCAGAATCATGATCGTTTCAACAATTCTGGCAACGAAACCGCTTAAATGATAAGCTGTGTGGAAGCCTTTTCCATATCGTAGAATTGTATAAAGAATGACTACCCCTCCCAGTATCAAATACGTTGGAAAATCCCAGGTGTTTGTGGGGCGTAGTGCGCCAATTGTGACTGCACCAACCAGAATCAATATGAGTTTTACAAACCAACCAGGCAGATTTTCATAAAATTTCCATTTACTGAAAATAATAGAAAGGGACCAGGCAATCGCCATGACAGTGACTGGCATGGCTATGACATGTGCATGTGGGTCAGCATAAATAAATGAAAAGAATGGAAATTCTGTAATGGGTTCTTGTGGTAATGCCCGGCTGGGGACCCAATACCAATCTCCTGGATAAAAAGGAAGGTTTTGTCCACTGAAAAATCCACCTAATCCTTTGATCGTCCAGAACCAGCGTTCAAAGAATTTCGCGCCTTCGATAATACCATCCGGAGAACCGATTTTTTGTAACCCATGCCAAATCATCCTGATGGTACCAAGATTCCCCAGAATTAAAGTTAGGACCATTCCAGCTAAACCAGCTTTTCCTTCAGATGACTTAAAAATTTCTTTGATAGATTTTGGCGAGATATAGTTGGGATCATTTTCTTTTTTGTAGAATGAAACCAGGTTCCAAACGATACTGAATGCCCCGATTCCAACGAAACTGAACAGAGTCGGTAAAGCGATATTGTAAGCAATCGAAGGCACGATACCCAGCCATTTTATAAAAATTCCAATGATCACAAATCCATAGTAGTAATAATTGATATAACCCCCTGCATACCAGGGATCGTAGGGTGGAAAAGTTGTGCTTTTAATGACTGCATTCAAGTAGGCGAAATCCATTGGTTTTTCTCCACCTTTTCCAGGATGCCACAAATCCGGATTTCCCAACCGAATGAATAAGAATGCTACGAACAATACCAAGCTGACCATCTCAATCCAAATGAATAGTTTTTTAAATTGTTTTAAGTCTGTAGCAATTGATTTCTTTGTTAAATATCCAATCAGGAAACTAACAATGACAACAAGTCCGATGACTGCCCAGATAAAGCCCCTGGTTACAGAAACCCCATAGGATCCACCAGTCCAGACAATTAATGCCACAAAAAGCATCGCTAAAAGCTTGCTGAATGCATACCCTTTATCAATCAGTCCATTGAAACCTAAGCGAACTATTGGGTAAAAAACCAGTCCTAATACGCTGATTGCCAGATACCAGAGTATCACTGCAAGAACGGGATATTGATTGATACTATTCGAAGTATTAAAAATATCAGACCAGGTACCCCCAGCTTGTTGAATTTCTAATTGTTTTTCAGAAAGTTCCAGGTCTGCAGGATAATCAGGAAATTCACCCGGTGTGTAGTAAATTACCTTGCTGAGATCTACTTCACTTAGAATTTTTGTAACAGAGACTGGATCATAATCGACAGATTTTTTGAAAATAAACACCTTCGGGTGATCATAAACAGTAAACGCTTCATCAGCATACTGGTCATTTATTTCAAAATTACCAATTCGTGGGTACGACTCAAACACCTGTATGAGGTCAAAACCCAGATTTCCCTGATACATACCGGGTTTGGCAATACTGTAACACACATAAATCTGTTCTTCTGTTGGACATCCCATCAATTCTTGATAAAACCGGGTAGTCAATGGGTAACGTTCTGGAACCCTGGTTGTGGTTCCCCACTGCCGGTTAGAAGAAATGAAAATATAATCACTTTTATTCAATGTTGAGATAAATCTATCGAGTTTCTCCAGATTGTCTTCCCAATACATCTCAAAAGTAAGATCTTTTTGATAAATGCCACCATAGGCATCATATCCATCCGTACGCAAAGGTAGACCGTCGTCCCAAACCGATTCATTCGCGGTAGCACTGCCCAGTAAAGAAATAACACCTGCACCAATATTTTCCAGGATGATTTGATAGGTATGATTTGGTTCCAAAAGTAAAGGAGGATCAATCTTCACAGAATATTGATTTAATTTTCTTGAATCATATTGATCGAACGGACCAATCAACTCAGATCTCGTTAGAAATTGGCCCGAATTTTCCAGATCAAAAACTGAAATGGATAGCTTCTCCTCCGCTCGACCTATATTCTCTTGTTGAACAATTCTTACAAATGTGATTTCCTCCAGAAGACCAGCTTCATCAACACTGAAATGAGAGGAATACGAATTTCCCTGTGAAAGCTGGAAATCATATGGATAGGAGAAAATTTTTTGATATTTTTCTCCATCCTGCTGAATTATCAGATTGATAGGACCAGGAACATTCTCATAAATCCAGCGTGAGGCTTCAATTCTGGTAACAGGTTCTACATAAATTGAGCTAAACATATACGCCCATATGAGCGTGCCAACCAGGGATACAACAAATAGGATTCCACCTGTGATTTTTAATGGCTTAGACCACCCTGGCTTTTCAGGTTTATACGTAAAAAGAAAATAGATCATCCAGGCAGCCATCAATGCAAACATCGGGTAAACAGGCATTTGATAGCGCATCACTGAATTTCCCAATGATGATTGCCAGAGGAAATATCCCATCGTCCAGACCCACAGAAGTAAATACTTTTTCCATTCACCTCGTAATATCCGCCAGCCCATTGTTACGACACCAGACCAGGCAACAATACTGAGTGGTAAACCTAAACCCCACAAAGAAAGGTTTTTTCCTGAAAAAAAGAAATTTCTACGTGCCCATTGCAAGGCAGGTGGAAAATCTACTTTTCCGCTGGATTGAGCACTTACCTCTCGCAGGTTGTTCAACCACAATGAATTGAGCTGAATACCAAAAAATCCTGGTCCATCAAAGGCATACGGTTGAAAAACTCGAAATGATAATAATGCAAAAAATCCACCAATGACCAGATCTCTGAGAATGAGTTCGCTTTTTTTCCCTGGATCATCAATCGGGGTTTTCTCCCAACGGATTAAGAAAGATAATGGTAGTAATAAAGCAATCGTAACCGTATTAATTTTCGATGCAGCAGCCAGACCGACCACAATACCAAAAATAATGGAAAATACGAATGTTTTCTGACTGGGAAGCCAATTTTTCTTTTTAATGGAATTTCCAACATCCTCTGATCCACTCTCGGTCTCGTGGTTCTTTCCACGAGAAAAATCATGTTGAGATATGATGACAGCAATATATACTGCCAGTGTTGTAAAAAATGTGGCGAACGTGTCCACGGTAAAGAAGTGTGACTGTTGAATTTGCAATACTGCCATGCCTGCAAATGCAGCTGCCAATAACCCAACCCATTGATTGAACAACTTCTTTCCAATAAAAAATAAAAGAATGACACTCCCCAAATCGAAAAGACTGGAGAGAACTCTGCCAACCTGTGTAATTTCGTTCCAGCCGACAAAATCGAATATTCCTTCCGTGACATACCGGGTGAGAATGACTGGAAAATCACCATAAACAAAGAAACCATGTCCACGATTGTGAGGATTTAAGGAGGATATGTGAGTGTTGAAATAGCTTCCAATGGAATCAACAGAATCCAAACTCGCTCCAACCCATATCAAGAAGCGTTCATCTGGGTGCAGAAACATGTATTCACCCCAAAAAATACCTCTGAGGCGAAAGAAAACACTTCCAGCAAGAACTACTAGAAAAAGTATGGTCACAAGAATTGTGGTATTTTTTTTGTTTTTCGAGCTTTCAATGTTATTCATTTAATTTCCTAAGGAGCTATGATGTTTTTTTCTTGAATCATTATTGGAGGAATATGATAAATATAAAAATCCTTTCCTTCAAACCCCGAATCATAATTGTAAAGAATCCCATTTGGAAACATCGTCTCTAACAATGAAAGTGCATCCTGATTATCCGGTTTTAAAATAACCAGTTTTTCACCATCATCTATATTCAATTGATTGAATTGTTCTGGCCACAAAGCATAATCCTTCGTGGGATATCCAGCATTAATACCAACCAATCTTGTATCCACCCAATGCGGAGAAGGAACCACATATGCTCGGTCAGCATTTCCAGTTGATCCAGCAAAATTTTTAATAATTGATCCAATCTGACTTGTATTCCACGCCCCCGCCATAAATTGTTTGTCAAATTGGTTAAATACCAGATCATGATTAATCAATGTAGAAATCAAAAACAAAACGATTCCAGCGAAAGAAACTACAAACTTGTATCTATTTCTCCTGGCTACACGCCAAACACTATAAAAAACACGCTCAAATCCTATGGCTACAAGAATAAAAACCGGAATAATTGCTCCAGCCGTTCTGTTTAAACTCGGATTTTCATCAGGAAACGCCAGAGACAAAATCGATGGCATCATTAACAATGGCACTGCAAGTAAAAGAAATAAATCTTCCCAATTGCGATACTTCAAGTATTGAATGAGAACGATAATACTGCCCAATAAATATAAACCTGCACTGACCATATCCAACGCAGGCCGGTTGGGAATGGAATGAACCCAGGTTCCCCCATTTGAGTAAAAGAACATTGTCTCTGCGTTCCATAAATTTTTTAGGAAAATTTCACCTATCGGTTCAGTGATTGCTCTTTCGCTCGATGTTAACCGGGTCATCATCCGGTAACTCACCGCTTCTGGATTCACCATGGTGTATTTAAAAAGCGGTAAGAATAATATAAAACTGGCAATTACCAGAATGATGAATGCATTGACGATTTGATTGCGTATCCCTTCGGATTGTTTGTGGATTAAGAATAGAATGACAGCAATTACCACAACAACAGGAAGAAATCTGGTTGAACTGTATCCTTGCAATCCCAATCCTAAGGCAATCCCTGAATAAATAAAATCATTTCTGCGTTTCTGCCGTAATCCTCTGATCAAATAGAATAAAGCTGGTGCAGCAAACATTGGATAAAACGGAAATCGTAGTCCTACTCTGGAAATAACGTTGGGCCAATACGCGATCCCTGCAAATAAAAATGCTAAAATGCCTACCCATTTATTTCGTAATTCTTTACCTAATAAATAGATGTATGGCAATGTCAAAAATCCGGCTAAAGCAGTTCCAATTTTCAAACTCATAAAGGAGATACCAGTTTTAAAAACGATTGCCAGGAAAGCCGTCCAATAAAATTGGAAAAATTCGCGCCCGGTATTTCGAATAAAAAATACAGGGAATTTTCCATTCAAAACATCATTTACATCTAACAGTTTTTCCGCATGATCACTGAACATTTCACCCAGAACTTCATTCAACCTGTAAAAACGAAAATAAAACACCAGAATTGTTGAAGCAATGATGAAAATTAACCATGGTGTGATTTTGATAATGATTTGCTTATTTTTGATAGCTCGTGTGAAATTTCCAATTGAAATTCTGATTTGATCAGTGTCAAATACAGCAAGCAAAAATAAGATGAGAGATCCTATCCATAAACTTAAGTTCAATCCATTAAATAGAATTTCGTTTGCGGTATTCTTTCGAAATGCAAGAAAAGCTAAAACAAGCAGCAGTCCACTGGCACCTAATAAGTAAAGTTTTTTGGTTGATAATTCGAAATTTAATTGTTTTGCACTTGTCACATTTTGATAATCAAAGATCGAATCTTTCGAAATAGCTGACCAAATAATCAAACCAAAACTTCCAATGAAGAATATGATAGCAACCAGCACATTTCGTTCTGGTGGTTCCATAAAGAACTGCCCAATGATTGCTAAAAATAGTGCAAGAACTAATCTATATTGCCCCCAATTTGTCCATAAGCTGGCTGACTTTTCCTTAATTTCACCATTTTCAACCTTGTCGTTGGGCAGATCTTCTTGTACTGTAGTAGTAATGAGATATTCCTCAGAAATTGAATATTTCCAAGGCATAATTTTTGCTTTGATAAAATCTAATAAACTGGGTTCATTCATAAATCATCATGGACCAAAAATTTCTACAATTATATCCCATCCAACTTTCAATAATTTACTGTATTTCTTGTACTAATTATTATTCAGATACAGAAAGACGCTATTTTTTCTGAGTAATGTAAAAAGAATAAGATCCCTTTTCCTGATATGGTGTTTCATTGTAAATTTTTCTGGTGAGTGCTTCGGTAAAAAATAAATTCCACTTTTTCGGGATGAGGATCCATCTTCTGAATAGAAAATGGATTATTAATGAGGGTAATCCAAAATAATGGCCCCATTCCAGAACGTGCAAAGCTTTTGGAGAAAAATAATGCCACCATCTAACAATTGAAAAACCGGATTCGGATAAACGATTTTCCCAAACCTCCGGTGAATCACAATGATAATGTCTGGAAATCCTATTAAAGAATTTTCTGTATAGGTTCCCTAATCCAGTTAAATGAATTCTATCAAACCAACTGGAAATGGATAAATTTTCAAGAAATAAATGGTTAGGAACACAAAAAATAAATATCCCATTTGGTTTTATTACTCTGGCAACTTCCTTGATTACTACATCAAGATCTTCTATATGCTCCAAAACAGAATTACTGACAACACTACCAAAATACTCATCTGGAAAAGGTAATTGGTTTCCCAAACCTTTAATAACCTGCTTATAACTTCCTTGTTTTGCAGCCAATTTAACAGGTCCTGACCAGGGGTCAATTCCTACATCAATAGGATGATCAAAAGTAATCGAAGCAAAATGCCCATCCCCACATCCTAAATCTAAAATCGGTTCTTCTAGGATGATGTCCTGATATGCACGTGCTTCCACAGCGCGTAACAAACCTCTGAAATATGGCATTTCCTTTATCTGCAACCATAAAAAATCTTTTTTCTCAGTTTCAGCGAGATTTTTTGTTAATCCATTCATGAATGAGAACTTTCCTTTGTTATAGATGCAAACAAATTTTCGTATTCCTTTGCCACGATATCAGGTATATATTTCATTTTGATGGCATTAAAATCATTTTTATAGCGAGTAGGATTACGAAGAATTTTGATCAAAGCATCAGCTAAAGCATCAGAATCACCAATTGGTATTATTTCTCCCATTTCGTGCATTTTCACTGGTTGCCTCACCCCTGGTAAATTGGAAGCAATACAGGGTATTCCATTAATCATCGCCTCAATTTGCACCAAACCAAATGCTTCGGTTGAATTTAAACTGGGTAGAACCAAAACATCCAGATTAGGGTAAAAAGCTGACATTTGATTTGGATTTAACACCCCAACAAAATTCCAATTCCCCGATTGTTCGTATGCCTTAATCCTGGCAGATAATCGCTGGAAATAATTTTCCTCTCCAATAATATTTTTATATGGACCAGCGAATTGAACCTGCGCGTCAGGAAATTCTTTTAGCACCTTTGGCATAGCTTTTAACAATACTTCGACACCTTTTTCTGTCGCAAATCTGGCTGCCATGCCAATTACTGGTCGATGATTTTCAGGATTGTGCTCCACTCGAAATTCTTCTATCTTCTCTGTAGAAATCTCAGGTAAAACAACAGGTGGGAGGGCAACACTTAACTTTCGTAAATATCGTCTGAGATAAGTTGAATTCTCTGCGTAATCCCGGGTATAGGTAACAATCTTATGAGCAAATATTGCCGCCATTTCATTCATCAACAACACAGCTTTATTTGCAAACCACGCTAACACTCCGGAAGGCATAATTAAATCACAATGATAGGTGATGATAGTTGGCTTATTAAACAACCTCCCCCTCAGCGCTACGCCAGCAGCGTCGAATTGTGGCAAATGTAATTGAATGACATCATGTTCCAGCACTAATTTTGTCGCCAGATAACCAAAAGCGGGCATAATCACACCTTTGCTTAAACGAAACAAAACAGGGACACGAACAATATTTACGCCATCAAGATTTTCTTTCCTCGGTAATGATTTTTCGAATTGAGAAGTCAGTATCGTCACAGAATGCCCACGCTTGACCAGTGCTTTCGCCAATCTTTCTGCGTAAATTGTGAGTCCGCTTGTATGCGGACGATAATATGTCAATACAATTAAGATCTTCATAGTATTTAACCTATGCAGAAAACAGATTTACATTTTCCTGAGCCCAATTAAATAATTGTTGTAAACCATTTCGCACCGAAACTTTGGGCCGCCAGTTCAATTCGTCAACAGCTTTCTGAATATCAGAAACATAGATTTTTTGATCCCCAGGACGCCAATCACCCCACAAAACTGGTATCTTTTTGTTCAGCATTTCCTCCAGAATCGGAGAAAATTCCTTCCACACCGAGATCATCTGGTCAGCACCCCCACCAATGTTGTAAACCTCACCAGCTGCGATATCAATATTCTCGATACAGGCGTCATATACATCCAATAAATCTTCGACATATAAAACATCTCTTACCTGTTTTCCATTACCATAGATTGAAATTTGTTTACCGGTTAAGACAGCAATAATAAACCACGCTAACCAACCCTGATCTTCAACCCCAAATTGACGCGGACCATAAATACAACTTTGTCGCAACACAACCGTCGGCAATCCATAGATGCGGTGATAATCGCGCACATATTGATCCCCAGTACCTTTTGAGCAACCATAAGGAGAATGAAAATCTAAAGGAAACTTTTCCGAAATCCCTTGCGGAAAATCCAGATAACGATAATTGGTCTCATTCTCAATGACTTTAATATCCTCCATACCACCATAAACTTTATTGGTTGAAGCATACAGAACGATTGGATTTTTATTGGAATTTCTTGCGGCTTCAAGGACATTAAAAGTGCCATAAGCATTGATCTCGAAATCTTCACGTGGATTAACGACAGAAGTGGTTACTGCTACTTGTCCAGCAAGATGGATTAGTACATCCATATCACTAACTGCGTTGTAAATTGATTCCTGATCCCTAATGTCAGCTTCGATGAGGTTGAAAGAATCTTTTTTGATCGATTCCAACCAATTCAAATTTAATTTGGAACCAGGACGCGATAGATTATCATAAATAGTAACCTGCTCACCTCGTTTTATTAATCGGGCAACATAATTAGAGCCAATGAAACCAGCACCGCCCGTAATTAAATATTTTCTAGTCATGCATCTCTCCACTTCTTTGTTCATCTTTTAATTGATCTTTAAATTGGACAAGTTGTGAAAATAGATTTTTCAATGAATATCCATCCCGGCTTAATGCATATATTCCAAGAATGCCAATCAAAACAAATTGGGATACATGCATGATCAACGCGAATGCAAGTGCTATTGATTCTTCGATATTAAATAATTTCAATCCTGCCACAATCGAGGATTCATAAATACCCAATCCAGCCGGAGCAGAAGGTAAAGCGATCCCCAACGCTAAGGTTGTGTTGGCAAATGCCCCCCACCACCATTCTGACGTACCTGTAAGAATAAATAAAAATAAAGAAAACTGCACAAAACTCACCAACCACGAAGCCAGGATCCCAAGAATTCCGGCTGCGAATTGTTTAGGGTTTCTGAGTGTTTTGAAACCTTCTAACAATGATAGAAAAAAAGGAACGACCATTTTGACAAAGGGATTTGATTTCTTGCCGATTCTGTTCAGAAAATTTTCGAATGGTGTCGAATTTCGAATGACAAAAAACAAAACGATTAGTCCGATGACCATTATTCCTAAAATAAACCAGGCAGTGGTTTTAATCCAGGCCATACCTACAACAAAGGGCAACATGATCAGCAAGAAGAAAGCCAGAATAATCAGGTCGAGCACCCGTTCAATAAAAATCGAGGAAAGAATATGTCCTGGGTTTACTTTTAATGATGCCCCCATAAATACTGCCCGGCTTATCTCACCTAACCGGAATGGAAAGATGTTATTGATAAAATATCCCAAACACAATTTCATAAAAGTATTCTTGTAGGTTGGACGGAATGCAAGCAGTGCTCGCCAGCCAAGTGTTCTGACCAGCAAAAACAATAAAGTAAATAGGGCAGCCAATAAATAATACCAAAATGGTGTGTTTCTTAAAAGCTCAATGGCCTGGTCCACAGGGACAAGGCTTACCAGAGCAAAAATGGCGATGAAACTCAATAAAAAACCTGGAACCCAACGCCAAATAATATTGAAGTTAAATGAAGATTTTTGGCTTTCTAATTTCAATCACCCTCCAAACGCAATACAGCCATGAATGCATCTTGAGGAATCTCTACATTCCCCACCATCTTCATACGCCGTTTACCGCGTTTTTGTTTTTCCAACAATTTCTTCTTTCGGGTAATGTCTCCACCGTAACATTTCGCTAAAACGTCTTTCCTTAATGCCTTTACATTCGCTCTGGAAATAATTCTTCCGGATGCGGATGCCTGAATGGCAACATCAAATAATTGTCTGGGAATTAATTCTTTTAATTTTGTTACCAGAGCCTGACCTTTATGGTAAGCATCTTCTTTATGGACAATGGTAGCCAATGCATCAACAGGCTCACCACCCACCAAAACCTCGAGTTTTACCAGATTTTCAGGTCGATATTCAGCAATGGAATAATCCATCGATGCATATCCCCTGGTTTTGGATTTCAAATCGTCAAAGAAATTGATAATCAACTCTGATAATGGAATTTCAAATGATAATTGAACTCTGTTGGCTGCTGGATATTCCTGATCTTTGTAAATTCCCCTACGCTTTCTTACGATATCCATCACCGTACCATAATATTCTGTCGGGGTGATGATTTGTAAATTCATCCATGGTTCTAATATTTCGGATATTTCGCCTTCATCTGGAAGCATGGCAGGGGAATCGATAAAGATTTTTTGTCCATCTTTCATCACAACCTGATACTCTACAGATGGTGCAGTCACGACGATATCGAGATCGTATTCTCTTTCTAATCTTTCCTGGATAATTTCCATGTGGAAAAGTCCGAGAAAACCACAACGGAATCCAAAATTTAATGCCTGAGAAGTTTCTGGTACAAATTCAAGTGCAGCATCATTGAGTTGTAGTTTTTCGATGGAATCGCGTAAATCCGGGTAATCCTCGCCATCCACCGGATAAATACCAGCAAATACCATCGGTTTGGGATGACGGTAGCCAGGTAATGGTGACGATGCTGGGTTCTTGGCTAAAGTGATCGTATCCCCAACCCGGCACTCAGATACAGTTTTTAATCCGGTAGCAATATAACCAACCTCACCATCAGATAATTCCGTGACAGCCCGCATATCAGGTGCAAACACACCAATTTCAACCGGTCTTAAATCAAGCCCATTCGACATTATTCGGATAACATCGGTATTGGTCATTTTGCCTTCCATGATTCGAATGTAAGCAACGACACCTTTATAGGAATCATAATGCGAATCAAAAATCAATGCTTTCATCGGAGATTCCGCGTCACCAACTGGGGCTGGAATATTTTTTACAATGCTCTCCAAAACTGATTCTACGTTGATCCCGGATTTTGCAGAAATTCTGATGACACCATCTGGATCCGTTCCTAATAAATTAGAAATTTCCTGGACAATCTCATCTGGTCTGGCAGATGGTAAATCAATCTTATTGACCACGGGAACAATCGTCAAATCTGATTCCAAGGCCAGATATAAATTGGCCAAAGTCTGCGCTTCGATTCCTTGAGATGCATCCACAACCAATAATGCGCCTTCGCAAGCTAATAATGCTCGACTAACTTCATAGTTGAAATCCACATGACCAGGCGTATCGATGAGATTTAATTCATAAATTTTCTGATCTTTGGCTTGATAGTTCATCCTCACAGCAGACGATTTTATGGTGACACCTTTTTCGCGCTCCAAATCCATACTATCCAAAACCTGTTCTTTCATATCCCGATCTGAGATAGTATTGGTTAATTGGAGCATTCGATCTGCAAGTGTAGATTTGCCATGATCAACATGTGCGATTATACAAAAATTTCGAATAAATTCATTTTCCATAGGCGTAAGAAGTATACCGCAAATTGATTTATCCCTGAAAATTTGGTCTATTGTATATCCGCAATAATTAATTGGATGGCTTCTTCAATTTTTTCTTTGGAAGCTTCCTCACCTACTGATAAATGAGCTAAAAATTCTATATTTCCTTTTGGACCTCTTAAAGGTGAAATGATGAGCCCTTCAAACCGAAATCCATTCAAGATTGCAAAATTAAGCGTTTCAACAAGGATTTTTCGGTGAATGTCTGGGTCTCTAATCACGCCAGCCCCTCTGGCAGCATCTTTTCTACCTGCTTCAAATTGGGGTTTGATGAGCATAACAACCTGGCTTTGTTCATGTAGCCAATTTTTAATAACAGGTAACAATACTTTCAAAGAAATAAAGGACGCATCCACTGTGACTAAATCGATAGGATCTGGTAACGAAACAACATTTCTGGCATTGGTACGTTCCATGACCACAACACGGGAATCATTTCGCAACTTCCAATGTAAAATCCCAAAACCCACATCAATTGCATACACTTTTTTTGCCCCTTTTTGTATCAAACAATCTGTAAATCCCCCTGTTGAGGAACCAACATCAACACAAATTTTATCTGCCAAATTCCCTAACCCAAAACTTTTGAGTCCACCTTCTAATTTCTCGCCACCTCTGGATACAAATTTTGGGCCCTTAATGATTTCTACATTTGCTTTTTCATCGATTTGTTGAGAAGGCTTTAAGACCTTCTCGCCATTGACTAATATTTCTCCAGCCATGACCAATCTTTGGGCCAGGCTACGAGATTCCACCATTTTATTTTCATATAAATATAAATCCACACGAATTTTTGCCATTCATAAGATTTTACCCTACGATTATCAAGTATCGGATATAAGTCAGTAAAAATTTTCCTTTTATTTTTACAGATATGATAATATTGATACATGCTCAAGTCGATCCTTAAAGAAATGCGCTTACATCAATGGATCAAGAATACATTTGTTCTTATTCCATTGGTTTTTGATCGCCAATTATTTTCGATTGAGCCATTGATCAGAACAACCATTGGATTTTTCCTATTCTGTTTTGTTTCATCCAGCGTCTATTTGATCAACGATATGATGGATGTAGAAGCAGATCGAAAACATCCAAAAAAGAAATCTCGACCAATCGCTTCTGGTGCTTTACCTATTCCGATCGCAATTATTGCTGCCATCATTCTTCTTTCGATATCCATCATTGGTGGATTCTTTTTATCCAGATCGTTTTTATTCATTTTGTTCATTTACTTCCTGATCAATTTAGCATATTCCTTAAAACTTAAACATATTCCGTTGCTGGATGTATTGATTATCGCCGCTGGTTTTGTTTTACGGGTTGCTGCGGGGGTTTCGATAATTCAGGTGGAAAGATTTTCTCCCTGGTTATATGTTGTTACAACGGTATTGGCATTGTTTTTGGGGCTTGGAAAAAGACGAGGTGAATTAGCAACCATCCACCAGAATAATAATGAACAAAGAAAAGTCCTGGATGGCTACACAATACCGCTTTTAGATCAATTAATCACGATTATTTCCGCTACAACCCTCATTTCCTATAGTCTATATACTTTTTCAGCCCCAAATCTGCCGGATAATCACGCCATGATGTTGACAATCCCGTTTGCGATCTACGGAATATTTAGATATCTATATTTAATTCAGGTAAAAAATGAAGGTGGCGCTCCGGATGAGTTAGCTTTATCTGATCGGCCATTACAAATCACATTCCTTTTATTTGTGGTATCGGTTGTAATTATTATCTATTTATTTTGATTATGCCAGCAACAATATCAACAGCCCCAGGAAAAATTATTCTTTTTGGTGAACATGCTGTGGTGTATGGTCAACCAGCCATTGCTGTTCCTGTGAATGAAAGACAGGCCAAAGTAAAAATTTTCCCATTAATTGGATCCCAAACAGACCAGATTCAATTTATTGCACCTCAGATTCAATTTGAACAGAATTACCTTGAAATGGATAAACATCATCCGTTCCGGATCGCATTGGAGCAAGTTAAAAATTTCCTGGATATGTCTCACTACCCTGCCTGCAAAATCCATATCAGTTCAACAATTCCAATTTCATCGGGTTTGGGATCCAGTGCTGCTATTTCGGTTGCTTTAATCAATGCTTTATTTAGTTTTGTAGGCTACCAGGCTTCTGAAAGCCTTTTATCGGAATTGGCATATAAGGTTGAAATCGAATTTCATGGCACCCCTTCTGGCATCGATAATACTGTGATTGCTTATCGAAAACCAGTTTATTTCCAAAAGGGGAAAGATATCGAATTTATCAACCTACATAGAGATTTCACAATCATTATCGCGGATAGTGGAATAAGTGGAAATACAAAAGTTGCAGTCGCCAGTGTGAGAGAACGCTGGCTGACCAACACAAATTTATTCGAGGAATATTTTCAAAAAATTGGTGAAATTGCCACTCACGCAAAAATTGCCCTCGAAAATGGGGAACAAGCGATTTTAGGTAATCTCATGACCGCTAATCAGGAACTCTTACGAAAAATCGGAGTTTCTCATCCATCTATCGAAAATTTAATAGAAATCTCAATGAAGCATGGCGGAATAGGCGCAAAACTTTGTGGAGGCGGACTGGGTGGAAATATAATCATCTTAACGGATGTAGATAAAGCAGATACCATATCTGAATTATTATTAGGCAATGGTGCGTCCCAGACGATTGTAATGACGCTGGGGAAAGAACAAATCGAATGAATGATTTAATTATGATCAAATGGGGTGGATCACTGATAACGGAAAAAAACAAACCCTTTACCCCCCGTCTCGAGATCATACAGACTTTAGCAAAACAAATAAAGAAGTTAACAGAAATCAAACCAGACTTAAAAATCATTCTGGGACACGGTTCAGGTTCTTTTGGTCACGCAGTAGCTTCTAAATATCAGACTCGCGATGGTGTTAAAACAGAAGAAGATTGGATTGGTTTCTCTCAGGTCTGGAACGCAGCCAGAAGCCTGAATGTCATTGTCACCCAGGCTTTATATGATCAGGGTCTTCCCGTTGTCACTTTTTCTCCATCATCTTTCATCTCCTCCTCGAATGGTAAAGGCATTGAATTTTTTCAGTTTCCATTTGAAAAGGCTTTGTCTGTAAACATTTTACCTTTAATTCACGGGGATGTAATTTTCGATCATTTGTTAGGTGGTACGATATTATCAACCGAAGATATTTTCTTATTTTTATCGGATTATTACCATCCGCAAAAGATCTTACTGGCGGGTATTGAAGATTATATATGGGCAGATTTTCCCGAAAAAAAAATCCCAATCAAATCCATTACCGCCAGGAATTTTGGCGACATAAAAGACGTAATTGGGAAATCTTCCAGTGTCGATGTAACGGGTGGAATGATTGAAAAAGTAAAATTAATGATTGACCTTGTAAAGAAATATCCGGGCACCAAAATCAGTATTTTTTCTGGATTATCATCAGATTGTTTAATCCAGGAGGTGCTCGGTGAACCAACAGGAACATTAATAGAAATGGAGTAAATGATGACTATTAATTCTCTCAGTATATTGGAAAGAAATGAAGAAAAATATTTAGCACCTTATGGATCAAAAAGCAAAGATTCAAAAGGCCGGCTATATCCAGATAGTGAACCGGCTTACAGAACACGATTCCAAAGAGACCGTGATCGGATCATACATACTTCTGCATTTCGAAGGCTTGAATATAAAACCCAGGTTTTCATTAATTATGAGGGAGACCATTATCGAACAAGATTAACACACACATTGGAAGTAACTCAGATAGGTCGATCTATTGCTCGGGCGTTAGGTGCTAATGAAGACTTGATCGAAGCAATTTGTCTGGCACATGATCTTGGACACCCACCGTTTGGGCATTCAGGAGAAACCACACTAAATCGCCTGCTAATCGATCAGGGTGGTTTTGACCATAATAAACAATCATTTCGAATTGTGACCAAACTTGAAAATCGCTATCCAGATTTTCCCGGTTTGAATCTCTCCTGGGAAGTGCTGGAAGGAATTGTGAAACACGAATCAGAATATGATGTTTCAGATGCAAAAGATTTCAATCCTGATTTGCGTGGAAATATTGAGACTCAAATAGCAAATGTGGCAGATGAACTAGCCTACACCGCTCATGACCTGGATGATGGGTTGAGATCCAGGATAATTTATCCCCAAATGTTATCCGGGATTGAATTGTGGGAAATTCTGTGCTCCAATGTAAATTGGTCTGGTGGAGAATTGGATGACCTAACCCGCCATACAATGATACGTCAATTAATTGGTATGGAAATTGATGATGTATTGAGTCACACCGAATCACTTCTGAAAAATCACTCGATTCGTTCAGTGGAAGAAGTACAACGATTGCCATTCAATATTGTCGGATTTAGCGAAGAAATGCATAGAAGAAATCGGGTATTAAAAGATTTACTTTTTAACAATTTATACCGCCATTATCGAGTACAAAGAATGTCGTTTAAAGCCGATCAAATATTATCTGAATTATTTAAAACCTATATGCAGGAATCTATTGTTTTACCAAAACATGTTCAGGAGCGAATGGAAAAAAGTGTTCCGGAGAGAGTAGTTTGTGATTACATTGCGGGAATGACCGACCGTTTTGCTATCGATGAACATCAGAAGTTATTTGATCCAACCTTATTACCATGATAAAATTTACACTCTTTTCAAATTGAGGAAAAACTTGAGTGGAATAAATGAAAAATGAATTTTAGGATGGTAAATTTATGACAGAAACATCATATTTAACAGCAGAAGGTCTGGAAAAACTTCAAAAAGAACTATCTCACTTGAAATCTTCAGTACGGGATGAACTATCCAAGCGATTACGGGCTGCCATTCAAATGGGAGATCTATCTGAAAATGCTGATTATATTCAGGCAAAGGAAGAACAGGGCTTTTTAGAAGGTAGGATTCAGGAATTGGAAAATCTCTTGAGCAATGTAAAAGTCATCGAAGAGAAAGAGCATCGAGATGGGAAAGTGGATATTGGTTCCATTGTAACTGTCCAGGAAGGTAATTATCCTGAAGAAACCTATTATCTTGTCGGTCCAAAAGAAGCTGACCCGTCTAACGGTAGAATTTCTTATCAATCCCCGATTGGAAAGTCTTTAATTAACCATAAATTAGGTGATGAAGTCAACATTGAGACACCTGGTGGCAAATTAAAACTTAAGATTACAAAAATTGAGTAATTTAAAAACCGGAGGATAAAATTTCCTCCGGTTTTTCTTTTTCCTACAAAAATTATTTTGGCCAAACTGCCAATTCGAGCGTCAAACGATCAAAAAAGCTGTTTTCGGGTAAAGCTCCCTGTCCGTAATTCATATCTACTACGCGAGCCTCGAGTACTAATGTTGCAGTCTCTAAGAAAACTTTTCCACCGGGTTCTAACAAAACCGGTTCACCTTTAGACGCCAGTCGATTTGCAATCGCAGCATCATCAAAGGCGTGTTGACTCATCAAAACTTTGGTAACCGTTTGAATATCATTTTTATCAAACAACCATACTTCAAAAGCTGTGATTTTCTTTGGTTCACCTACACCAATCGTTTCGGAAATGCCAACACCACACTCACCTAAGAATTCTCCAGTCGGAGAATCGATGCTGAATGAGTCATCAAATAGATCATCTCCGGTTACATACGTGCTCATAAATTGAGTGATCGGTACATCCTGTTCTGAAGTTGAAAATTCAGCAGGAATCCCTTCATAAGAATCTGCTTCGGATTCTGAACCTTCAGGCTTCGATCTTACTGGAAATAATTCACTTATATTACGTTTTCGAATAAAGAAGATGTAAGCTAGCGCACCACCAATGATCAAAGTAATTAGACAAAGGACAGCTACCAGGACAAAAGGATTGAATTCTGATTTCTTTTCTTCAGTTTCACCCTCAGGTGTTACTACTGCTTCGGCCTCAGTTGCTTCTCCAGGTGTTTGAACTTCCTCTGAAGGAGGTTCTTCTACAGGTAATGCAGCCTGTGCCAATCCCAACGCTGTCCGGAATTGATCAATATCGGTAATAGATAATCCACAATCGCCAGGCATTAAACCGGCTAATTTTTCTTCACTTACGGACCCTAATCCTTCCAAACGCTCTTTTGCCTGAAGAGAATCACCGGTTTTCATGAAAGAATGAATAACCATACAAAAATAATCTTCCTGCAAGTCAGCTCTCAAATAAGAAGGATCTGCATCAGTCCATCTTACCGGCATTAATCCCCAACCCAAAATTGGCAGTCCGATAATCAAACCAATGAGAAATCCGATTCCGGCTGTAATCAAAGGTCTCTTTAAGTATTCTTGGATCTTATCCATTTTTCTGCTCCTGGTGATTTGTCATATTATTTGGATTATTACATTTAGATTTTAGAACAAAACGTCTAAATATGCAACAATTCCAACCTTATCTCTCTAGTTGCAGATTTTATGCCAATTCTTCGTTTTCTCCACGAAGAATGTCCGACTGTAAGAATGTTTCTTCACATTTTAAACATTGCAGATCCCGTTTATTAATAACTACCAGGGTACCATTACATTTCGGACATGGTTCCGAAACCGGTTGTTTCCAGGAAGTAAATTGACATTCCGGATAATTTGAACAGCCATAAAAAATTCGTCCTTTTCTGGTTCTTCGGATGACAACTTCACCGGCTGAACAATCTGGACACTTAACGCCAATTTTTTCTAATATTGGCTCTGTGTAGCGACAGGTTGGGAAATTGCTACAACTGATGAATTTCCCAAACCGCCCATATCTAATAACAAGCTCATGTCCACATTTGGGGCAATCTCGGCCTACCTTTTCCAACTCGGTTTTCGTCTCCGGCATCTCTTCTTTGGCACGATCCAAATGGACAGAGAAGTCCTTATAAAATTCAGTGATGACAGAATTCCATACTTTTTCACCAGATGCGACCTGGTCCAAAGAAGTTTCCATGGACGCAGTAAAACCAGGGTCCACGACTTCATTGAAATGACCCACCAGCAAATCATTTACGATCATGCCTGTTTCTGTCGGGATCAATCGTTTTTTCTCCCGTTCCACGTACCCTCTCTCCTGAATGGTTGAAAGAATGGGAGCATAAGTAGATGGCCTTCCAATTCCATATTCTTCCAACGATTGAACCAGGGAAGCTTCGGTAAACCGCGGTGGCGGGGTTGTAAAGTGTTGCTCTGGAATTAATCTCACCAATTCCTGTTTTTGTCCATCCTCTAAATTGGGTGGCAATAGCACCCCGGTGTCATTTCCATTTTGCTTGTCTTCATCTTTGGCTTCTTCATAAACAACCAGAAATCCGGAAAACCGTAATGTTGATCCTGAAGCTCGAAATTCATATTGATTTTCTTTACCATCAGCCTGGATTTCAACCGAAACAGTATCATAGATGGCTGACTCCATTTGAGAAGCTACAAATCGTTTCCAAATGAGTTGATACAGTTTGTATTGATCGCCTTTTATAAATTTCTTTACTTCCTCTGGAGATCGAATTACAGAAGTGGGTCTTATAGCTTCGTGTGCTTCCTGCGCTTTAACGGCTCGCGTTTTATGTTGCGGGAGGGTTGCCGGAAGAAATGTTTTGCCAAATTTGGACAGAATATAACTGCGAGCTTCTTTTTGAGCAATTTCAGAGATGTTTGTCGAGTCAGTTCGCATATAAGTAATCAATCCAGTGGATCCGCCTTCACCAACATCCAACCCTTCATAAAGTTGCTGGGCTAAGGCCATCGTCCGTCTGGCTGTGAAACCCAATCTACGCGATGCTTCTTGTTGTAAAGAGCTTGTAATAAACGGAGCAGGAGCTTTTCGCTTACGTTCTCCCTTTTTCACTTTTGTGATCCAATAATTAGCCTCTTCCAAATCGCCTAAGAAGCTATGAGTTTTATCTTTGGTTTTTAGCGCTGATTCTTCCCCATTGATACGGAATAATTTAGCAATATAAGTCTTTTTCGATTGATCAGGCTTAAGTTCTGCTTCAATTGTCCAATACTCCTCTTGTATAAAATCTTCGATCTCTCTTTCCCGTTCTACAATCAAACGTAATGCCACAGATTGAACCCGGCCTGCAGATAAACGACTACGAACCTTTTGCCATAATAACGGACTGAGATTATAACCCACCAATCTGTCCAGAATTCTGCGAGCTTGTTGGGCATTCACTAAATCCATATTGATGGATCTGGGATGACCAAATGCTGCTTCGATAGCTGGTTTTGTAATTTCGTGGAAAACCACTCGATTGGTTCTGGATTCATCAATTTCAGCAGCTTCCATCAAATGCCAGGCAATCGCCTCACCTTCTCGATCGGGATCGGTTGCAAGGTAAATCTGTTCAGCCGTTTTGGCTAATTGTTTTAGTTCTTTTACTACAGGTCTTTTTTCATTGGGAACACGGTATTTGGGTGAAAACTGATTCTCGACATCTACCGATAACTCTGAACGTAATAAATCACGAACATGGCCTACCGAGGCTTTTACCGTGTAATCTTTTCCTAAATATCGCTGAACAGTCTTCGCTTTCGCCGGAGATTCAACAATCACTAATTTTCCGCTTAGTTTTGGTTCTTTTTTTAAGGATGGAGGAGGTGTTAAATTTAAATGTTCCTCTGTTTTTCCTGTTCTATATAAAGTCGTACCACAAACAGAACAAACTCCTTTCGTTACGGGAGCTCCAATTTTATTGAATGTAGCTTCCGGGTTTTTTATTTCACGTTTTGTTCTGCATTTTACACAATAGGCTTCCAAAACAATTCCTCCTACAAATAATCGTCCAAACCGTTTTCGGTCAAGAATTTTACAATATTTTTTATTTCTTGTGATTTTTCTCGATCACAAATCAAAATTGTGTTATCGCTCTCAACAATTACCAGGTTCTCAATCCCTAGTGTCACAATCATATGTTGATCAGAATGAGAATAAACCAAAGTGTTTGAAGTGTCAAAACCAATATGGCGCGCAGCCATATTCACATTTCCATCCTTATCCAATTCCATGACATCAAATAGTGATTCCCAGCTACCAACATCATACCAACCAAGATTGGAACCAGGGATCACAATTACATTTTCTGCATGTTCCATAATGCCATAATCGATGGTCTGGGGAATGATTTTTTCCCAATAATGAGGTAACATATCATTAAAATTTCCCTCAACCATAGTTTTGGTAATGTCTTCAAGAATGAGGTTAAATTCGGGCATTTGACGTTTAAATTCTTCTAATATCGCATCCACGTGCCAGATAAACATACCAGAATTCCAATCATAGCCACCTGATGAAAACATTAGTTTGGCATTTTGTGGATCTGGTTTTTCTAAAAATTTGTTAACTTTAAATGCCCATCGATCCTTAAAACATTTAACTGGTTCACCTTTGTGTATATAACCATAACCAGTAGCTGCGAATGTTGGTTGAATTCCCAAGGTTACCAAATAATTATCCTGTGCAGCATAGTACCCAGATCTTAAAAGATTGTGAAATTCTGATATATTTTGAATAAAATGGTCAGCCGTTAGAATCACTAAAATCGCCTCAGGATCGATTTGCTTGATGAAGGTTGCTGCATATCCAACAACTGAAGCAGTTCCCTTAGGAAACGGTTCGATCAGAAAATTCTCTTTGGGTATCTGAGGGGTTTGTGAAGATAATAAATCAGCTTGTTCAGCAACTGTCACGACGAAGATTTTTTCCGGTTCAAATAATCCATTCAGACGATTTACAGAAATTTGAAAAAGAGTATCTTCACCAAATATCTTTACCATCTGTTTGGGTGTTTTTTTTGTTGATAAAGGCCAGAGACGGGTTCCACCACCACCAGCCATGATTACAGCATAAAAATGTTGATAATCATCCATTATAAATACTCCCCTCTTTCTTCTTTTATTGCTACGTATTTCATACCACCGACTTGTTTGGTTAGCCCCTTCAGTTCCATCATTGCTAGATAGGAACTTACTTGAGAAATTGGTAACTCTGATAAATTAGTAATCTCATCAACGTGTAATGGTTCATTCGATAAGACGCTGAGAATTTTTTCTTCAAATAAATCAATTGGGTATTCTTTTCTAAATGATTTTCTTTCCTGAATGAGTTCTACCTGAATATCCTGTAGAACTTCTCGAATATCCAACAATGGTTTTGCGCCTTGTTGGATTAATTTATTTGTACCTTTGCTTTGAACATTGTAGATGCTGCCAGGAACTGCATATACATTTCTTCCCTGATTCGTGGCAAATTCGGCTGTGATCAATGCTCCACTTGTTTGTCCGGCCTCAATCACGATCGTAGCTCTGGATAATCCGGAAATTATTCTATTTCTGGGAGGAAAATTGTTGGCTTCAGGCGCGGTTCCCGGCGGATAATCACTGATCACCGCTCCAGCATTAGCAATGTCTTCGGCTAATTTTCTGTGTTCTGCCGGATATATTCGATCTACCCCACTACCAAGAACAGCAATTGTTCTTCCACCGGATTCCAATGCTGACTTGTGCGCAAGACCATCCACTCCTCTTGCCAATCCGCTCACAACGGTTATTTTATGATCTGCCAGTACGCGTGAGAATTCTTCTGTAATTTGTTTCCCATAATGGGTAACTTTTCTCGTTCCAACAATAGCAACCGCCCATTCATCTTCTAAAGATAAATTTCCTTTTACGTACAAAACAGGTGGGGGTTGATCAATCTCTTTAAGATATCTGGGGTATTCGATATCATCTTTGATCAATATTTTTATACCAGCAGATTGAATTCGTTTGATATATTGATTAAGATCCAGATCTTCTCTGATTTGTAAAATACGCTCACAAATCTTTTCTGATAGACCGGTTTCTTTTAGCGATGAGATCGGTGCATTCCAGGCAGTTCCAAGATTTCCAAAGTAATCTTCTAATGCCTTCATCCTGACTGCACCAATCCCCTTTATTAAGCTAAATCCAACCCAATAATTTCTTGGATCCATGCTTAATCCTGGTTATAGTATTCTAATGGCTTCACAACCATGAACTTATTTTTTATATCAATTTTTTGGATTAAACTGAGTAAAGCAGGGTATAAGATTTCTTTATTATCTTCACCAACAATCACGTACACGTCATTTGAACCCGTTTCAAGAATTTGAGTAATTTCTCCAATTTTTATATCATTGGTATCCATCACAGACAATCCGATCAATTGATGATGATAATACTCACCTTCTGGAAGATCAGGAAGTTCAATTGCATCTACAAAAACAAAATAACTTTTGAATTTTTCAACTTGCTCAATTTTAGTAAACTCGTCAAATTCAAAAATTAAACTTTTGGAATGCTCTTTGATTGATTTTATATGCGCGGGAATATGTTCATCACCAATGAACACTTTCCTACCTTTTTTTAAACGTTCAGGAAAATCTGTTATTATGTGGAAGGTAATTCCACCTTCAAGACCATGCGGTTTTCCGAATCTACCAATAACCAAATAGACAGGCTCGCCATGATTGGGCGAGCCTGTGCCATTCTTATCAGGTTCAGACGGCACCCGATGAGTTTTTTTCATCGAGGCTCTACTACATCCAATGATGCTTGTTTACCTTCACGAGCAGCAGCTACACGAAGTAAAACACGCATTGAATTAGCTACACGTCCACCTTTTCCAATGACTCTTCCCATATCTTCTTTGGCAACCCGTAACTCAACACGCGTTTTATTTCCACCACGGTCACAATTAACTTCAACCTGTGTTGGGTCATCAACTAATGAACGAGCAATATATTCAATTAATTCTTTCACGGCTTGTTCCTTTCTTTAAGCAAGTTTTGGACTACGCTTAATAAGTACTTTTGATTACGCCGGATTTGTCTTCTGGTTAGATGTATGTTTTGTGTAGATCTTTTCAGCTTCCTCTTTTAATACATCTATTGATTCGCCTTTCTTAAATCGGTCAAATCTCTCCAGAAGTCCAACTGTTTTAAAGATTTGTTCTACAGAATCGCTGGGTTGAGCACCTTTGATCAAAAAATCAAAAACCCGGTCTTCTTGAATACTTATTGTTAAAGGTTCTGTTCTTGGATTATAGAAACCTAAAATTTCTAAGAATCGGCCGTCTCTAGGACTTTCTTTATCTGCTGCAATAATACGATATGTTGGTTGACCTTTTAATCCTTGTCTTCGTAATCGAATCCTTACCATCGATTTTTTTCTCCTGTTTTTATAATTTTTAATTTTGATAATCTGATCTCAATTTGATTCTGAGAGGAAACGTTGAAGGGGACGTTTTTAGACTCACATTTTCAATCAGACTAACCGAATAAACGAGGTAATCCACGCCCTCCGGATTTTTGAAAAGTTTTCATTAATTTCTTTATATCACGATATTGCTTAATTAGGCGATTAACATCCTGTACTTGTGTACCGGAACCTGAAGCAATTCTCCGTCTTCGTGATGCGTTAAGTATATCCGGAAATCTTCTTTCTTGCGATGTCATTGAATTAATGATTGCTTCAGTTTGTTTTAATTGTTTTTCAGCATCTCTTGGATCTACAGCCCTTGCCATTTGCCCCATATTACCAGGCATCATCTCTAAAATTTGAGATATCGAACCCATTTTCTTGATCTGTTTGAGTTGTTGAAGAAAATCGTCCAGCGAGAACTCACCACTGATCATTTTCTCAGCTTGTTTTTGAGCTTCTTTTTGATCAAAAGCCATTTCTGCTTTTTCTATTAACCCAATCACATCTCCCATGCCCAGAATTCTGGATGCGAGACGGACTGGATCATATGCTTCCATGGCATCAATCCCTTCTCCAGTACTGAGAAACTTGATGGGAACACCTGTAACACTACGGATTGATATGGCTGCTCCCCCTCTCGCATCGCCATCAATTTTTGTCAGTACAAGTCCCGTAATGGAAACTGTATCTCGGAAACCTTCAGCAATATTTAATGCTTCCTGACCAATCATCGAGTCGACAACCAGTAAAATTTCAACCGTTTTGACTCTCGCTTGAATCGAACGAAGTTCATCCATTAAGTCTTGATCTAATTGAGATCGCCCGGCTGTATCAATGATTACAACCGTAAAACCACCCTTCCTAGCATAATCATAAGCATGAGAACTTAATTCTGGAGGTTTCTTTCCATCTTCAGTAAAAACAGGCACATCGATGCGTTCGCCTAAGGTTTGCAATTGTTTTATGGCAGCTGGCCTATATGGATCGGCGGCAACCATTAAAACACGTTCTCCTTGTGACCTTAACTTTTTGGCTAATTTTGCCGATGCAGTTGTTTTACCGGATCCTTGTAAACCAACCATCATGATTACATAAGGTTTTTCTCCGGTGAGGTTGATCTTCGATGGTTCCCCTAATGTCTTTATTAATTCTTCATTTACAATTTTTACAACTTGTTGACCAGGGTTTAAAGCCTTGGATACTTCAGCCCCTATGGCACGTTCTCGAACCTGAGCGATGAATTTTTTGGCTACACTGAAATGCACATCAGCTTCCAACAAGGCCAACCGAACTTCACGCATCACATTGTCAACATCACCCTCGGAGAGTTTTCCCCGTCGGCGTAATTCTTTGAATATCCCGTCTAATCTTCCAGTTAAATTCTCAAACATAAAATTTCTTCATATTAGATTAATACAATTTATAGCGTGCAAGATTTTAGCTTGTTCACTAATTTTGGTCAAGGAATTCTATCACAGGTTGTTTTATTCAAGATTATTAAATTTTTCAGTAAAATAGAAAATTATAATAACACCCACGCAACTTTTCTAATTGGCAGGTGTTATCTTGATTGGTAAAATGGCTTAAATCAAATAACATCCAAAAATTAGAGAAAAATCGGAGAAAATAATGGCACAGGTAGCTATAGTTACAGACAGCACAGCTTACATTCCAAAAGATCTACAATCAGAATATAAATTTCAGATTGCACCACTGCAGTTGATTTGGGGGGAAGAACAATTTCGTGACGGGGTAGATATTCAGCCAGTTCAATTTTATGAAAAATTAGAGCATGCTGAAATTATGCCCTCCACATCCCAACCTACTCCAGAAGCTTTTAAAGAAATCTACAAAAAATTATTAGAACGTGGTTACGATATTTTTTCTATTCATATTTCATCTAAATTATCGGGAACTATTGATTCTGCCCAACAGGCTAAGGCAACTTTAGAAGCAGACAATATTGAGATTTTTGACTCTGAAAACACAGCAATGGGATTAGGTTTTCAAGTTTTAGCAGTCACCCGTGCTGCTGCTAATGGTGCTTCTTTAAATGATTGTGTGAAAATCGCTCAAAAAGCCAGAGAAAATTCAGGTGTTTTATTTGCTGTAAAAACCCTTGAATTTTTGCATCGCGGAGGGCGAATTGGTGGAGGGCAGGCATTTCTAGGCACTATGCTAAATTTGAAACCAATCCTTGAAGTTCGGGATGGGAAAATCGAAGCAGCTGGTAAAGTCCGCACCTTGAATAAGGCGGTAGATAAATTAATCGAGATTACAAAATCAAAAGTTGGTGATCTACATCCGATCAGAATTGCAATCCAACACGCAAATGCATTACCTGAAGCGCGAAATTTACTTGAAAAAGTTATTCAATCATTTCCAGAGGGTGATATTGTTGAATCCTTTATTGCTGATGTAAGTCCAGTAATCGGGAACCATACAGGTCCGGGAGTGGTTGGAATAGCTTATATGGCTGGTATGTAAAATGAAGAACGTCCGCAAGGACGTTTTTTATTTAGATAAGTATCCCGGGTTATAATGACAGAGAACTCAAGTCATAATAAATTTATTCTTAATTTTATCCTTTTCCGATAAAATGGAATTGTATAAGATGTTTATTCGAAAGGATGATCTGATGATAATTAACGAAAACCTTGGATTTCAAATACCAGAAATTTTATTGCCAGTTGATAATATTGATTTTCAAAAATGGGCAGTTATTGCCTGTGATCAATACACATCCCAACCAGAATATTGGAAAGAAGTTGAAAATATCGTTGGATCATCGCCTTCTACATTAAAAATGATCCTTCCAGAAGTTTATTTAGACACAGATGAAGAAATAAGCAGGATCGAATTAACGAAGAAAACCATGGATAAATATCTCGAAAAAGGAATTTTCCGGTCCTTTGAAGGATTAATTTTAGTTGAGAGACATGTTGGTGCCAAAACCAGATTTGGTTTGATGGTCGCCCTGGATTTAGAAAAATATGATTTTTCAAAAGGATCTCAAACCTTAATTCGAGCTACTGAAGGCACCATCATTGAACGACTTCCGCCACGGATCCGCATACGTGAAGGTGCAAAATTAGAGTTTCCTCATATTCTGGTCTTGATCGATGACCCTGAACAAACTGTAATTGAACCACTTAAGGGAAATAGACAACGGTTGGAAAAATTGTATGATTTTGAATTAATGAAGAATAGTGGACACTTGATCGGTTACGGCATTAACCAGGTAGAAGATCTTGAATCTGTTCAAAATGCTTTAGAGAATCTCTCAAATCCTATCAAATTCAAAAATCGTTACAACGTCGGAGATGATTTTGGTGTCCTTCTTTTTGCAATGGGTGATGGCAACCATTCGCTGGCGACAGCAAAATCGATTTGGGAAAGTGTTAAATCAAAAGTTGGAATGGATCATCCATCCCGATATGCTTTGGTCGAAATTGAAAATATTCATGATGCTGGCTTGGATTTTGAACCGATTCATCGTGTACTTTTTAATATTAATAATAATATATTGGAAAAGATGCGTGATTTTTGGAAAAGTGATTTTGAAATAAAGGAATACAAACATCAACAAGAAATGATCTCGGTGGTAGACCATCAATCCGGAAAATCCCACAAATTTGGCTTTATCTTTCGCTCATCATTTTTTGTAGTTGATATAAAAAATCCTTATACGAATCTGCCTGTTGGAACGTTACAGAATTTTCTCGATAATTTTATAAAGAATGGTGGAGCAAAAAAAATTGATTATGTTCATGGAGGAGAAGTGACCTGTCGGTTGGGAACAAAACCAGGTAATTGCAGCTTTTATCTTCCCGCAATGGAAAAATATCAATTATTCAAGACAGTTATTCTTGATGGTGCTTTACCTCGTAAAACTTTCTCTATGGGAGAAGCATATGAAAAACGATTTTATATGGAAGGCAGAAAAATAACAAAATAGAGAGATGAAAGGGATGCTTTGTTTTGAAAAGCATCCCCCTTTTTTGGATTAGAATAGTTTAGATGAATTTTAAACTTACATGAAGGAATAGATATGTTTTCACCAGAATTAAAAAATTTTACCAATCCACTCCCACCAAATGAAGTCCATTTTATTGATTTGAAAGTTGAACCCTGGGAAGATAAAATGCGATTTAAGGTATTTACAAGAATTTCAGAATTTTTAGAACCTCCTAACCTGAATTTTTACATTTCGAATACAAACTCAGAAATAATTTCTGAAGTGAGCTTGATTGAAAATGTTGATACTGATATTGTATTTACAATGCACTTACGAAACGCCAGTCAACAAAGTCAACTGACATTATCAGGTGAAATATTTTATTCAGATGAAATAGGAAAAGTTGATTCACAAACGATAAGTTTTTCTTTAAACGAATAAATTCACATGAGAAAAAGGTACATAGTTATCATTCTTTTCATCTTTTTATGGGGATCCATTTTAGCAAGCTGTAAAACCATTGATAATGAAAAACTTACTCAATTGAATGAAAATTTAGAGAGTACTTCTTCTCCCAAAACTAATCCTGTTCAAAACTATTCATCCCCAACCATTACCCGTATACCTCCGAAACTCCTGCAATACCCTGTGAATCCTACAGTGGAGAATAATCAACAGGTACAAACAAATAACAAGTCAACATCAATTCAAACCGAGTTTGTTTCTCCCCTGGAAGGGATCAGTTTGGAAGAATTACAGGAAATAATTTCAAACCCTTTTTTCTATTCGGGTGATGGAAGAGATGACGGGCATCACGGGACGGACTTCTCATTTTATCAATACAAATCGTTTGAAAAAATTGAAAATTTACCTGTCCTTTCCATAACTTCAGGTAGCGTTAAGTCAGTAATTTATAATCGCCCACCATATGGCAATATGGTGATAGTGGAAACGCCTTTATCATCATTGCCTAATTTTCTTCGAAACTACCTGCTTCAATTTCTTCCTGAGGCAGAAATACCATTTCATACTAACTTGAGTTGTCCTGATTATAAATTTGAAGAAAATTCTCAATTTTCTGATCCTTTTTCACTATACATTCTTTATGCGCACTTATCTACACAACCAAAATTGCTGATTAATTCGCAAGTGGTAAGTGGTGATCCAATCGGTGGGGTTGGCAATTCCGGTTCTTCAGGGAATCCCCATTTACATTTGGAATTTAGAATTGGTCCATCAGACCACAGCTTCGAAGAAATGGCGCATTACGATAACAGCGCTTCTCAAAATGAAATCTCCAATTATTGTTTATGGCGTGTGTCTGGACTTTTTTATCAGGTTGATCCGATGGAGATTATTCAGTATTATTTACAAAACCGTTAATTGTGAAATTTGACGAAGTTAAAATTTAAATGCTACAATCAGGAAAGAATTTTTCTGATTCTTTTTGATTTATGGACAATGAATAATAACCACAGAACTCCCCCCAATAAAGCCAATTTAATTTGGATCATTTTAGCTATTACGAATCTGGTATTGGTTTTTTATTTCATTAATAATGTCTTTACGATTAAAACAAATAATCAGTCCAATCTAATAACATCAACCTCACCATCAGTAACTACCAGCAGTACACCTGAAGCATTGCCGCAAGATACTATTCTTTCCGAAATCTCAAGCGATCTGCCAACTAAAAATTTATCTCAATCTGAAATACCATTATTTATAGTTTCAATTTTTTTCAATCAAAAATCTCAATTATATGCATTTCATCCAGAAGGCATTCCGTTTACCAAATTAATCGACGAATCTTATGAAGAAATTCACCCATCCACGAGTCACGACAATAAGAAAATTGCTTATAGTGCAAAAAAAAATGGTTATTGGGATATCTATGTATTGGATTTGACAGACGGATCAGAGATTAGAGTAACTGATACACCTGAATATGATGGCTCTCCTACCTGGTCATCCGATGGTTTATATCTGGCATATGAATCTTATCATAATGATAATTTAGATATTTTCATTCAGGATCTTCAAAATCTCAACATCGACCCGATTCAACTAACAAACGGAAATGAACCGCAATATTCTCCTTCCTGGAGCCCTAAAGGAAGAGAAATAGCTTTTGTTTCCACACAGGATGGAAATGAAGAAATCTGGTTGGCAAAATTGGATGCTGTTGAAAATCGTTTCGTCAAAGTTGCTGATCGACCAGAACAAACTGATTTAAACCCACTTTGGTCTGCAGATGGGAATAAATTGTTGTGGGTGAGCGATAATAATGGTTATCCTACCATTATGCAAGCAGATTTTTCCAATGGAAATCCATTAATATCAAAAGTTGCCATCGGCGATTTTGCACTTTTGACCTCAAATTTATTTTCTTTTATTCAATTGGAAGCAAATCAAAATTTTTTGATTTCCAAGGATCATTCCGGACAAATGGTTTTTCCATCTATTGAGATCCCTGGCAAGGTAAATGGTTTAACCTTAATTGATAAGTATGAAAATAACGACTTCTTAAAGTCTATTTTAGAAAAGAACTCAAAGCTCGGTGAAAATAATAATAGTTTGGATTCAGAAATATCCTCAAGTAATAAAAGCGAATTGGTTTTACTGGAAAATGTTGTAGCAGAATATCCTTATTTATCACGCAAAGCGTTTGGACCGTTTAATGAATTGCGTTCTTCAATTGCCATAACAACAGGATGGGATTTTCTAAACCAATTAGACAAGACATTTATTCCAATCACTGATCCTGCAACCCCAGGAACTGCTGAGGAATGGCTCTACACAGGACGTGCATTTGCATTCAACCCGCTATCAATTCATGCTGGTTTAACGACAACAATTATGGAAGAAAGAAGTGGCCAAACATATTGGCGGGTATTTATAAAAGCCAGATATCAGGATGGATCTCAGGGTATGCCACTCAAACAAATGCCATTCGACCTTTCTGCTCGATTTAATAATGATCCGAAGACCTATGAAGCAGGGGGGATGAAAATCCCCATCCCTGAAGGTTATTGGATTGACCTTACCGAATTAGCTGCCAGTCATTCCTGGGAGCGATTGCCTGCCATTGCTAATTGGCAAAAATATTTTAATTCTGCTCGTTTCAATCAATTTGTTTATTCAAGTGGTTTGGATTGGTATGCAGCAATGAAAGAATTATATCCAATTGAAGCGTTTCAATCGCCAACACCGATCCCAACCAACCCATTGACCCCAACGGTTAGCCCAACGATCCGTTATTATAGATCCCCCACAATTTCATTCACACCAACAGATTCCATCATACCTACACGTCGACCAACCTGGACCCCTCAACCTTAAATTTATGAAAAATAAATTTTTATTATTGATTTGGCTGGTAACTTTTATTGTGATGGTGATGGTTTTATTTTTGGGAAGAACTAACTCACAAATATCAACCACAAATCAAAATGTTTTCGATTCTCAAGTAAATACCTCTCCAGTAATTTTTCCTCTAGCAATCGATGATGTTAACCCAGATAATTCCGTCACAAATACCCCAATTGAGTCATTGCTGACAGACGAAGAAGCAATTGCATTGGTATTACCCATGCCAGATGATCCTCCCGTTTCTCTTTGGCGACCTCCTTTGTATCCAACTCCTTGGGCAATTTCCCCTAATGATCATTTTTATTTTTCAAGGCCTATTGCTGCAGATGAAATCAACTGGCCATTAGCAAATTACCGTTATGGATATTTCTTTCCTGAAACAGATATTATTCATACGGGTATCGACATTACAGCCAAACGTGGTACTCCCGTAATCGCAGCAGCCCCTGGAACTGTGGTTTGGGCCGGTTATGGGTTATATACTGGCTCGTACAATGAAGAAGATCCTTATGGAATGGCAGTAACAATTGAGCACGATTTTGGGTATAAAGATAAGAATTTATTGACGGTTTATGGACATATGGATCGAATTGATGTTGAAAAGGGTCAAAGGGTGGAGACAGGAACACAATTAGGCATTGTAGGAAATACTGGATTCACGACAGGTCCCCATTTGCATTTTGAAGTTCGCTATGAAACGAACAGTTATTTCAGGACCAGGAATCCTGAATTATGGTTATCGCCACCTCAGGGATGGGGAGTTCTGGTAGGACAGATAAAAACAATAGATAATTATTATATTCATCTCAAAGAAGTATATGTCCGCAGTAATGATACAAACCAATCCTGGATGGTGCTCACTTATGCAACAGATAGTATCAATCGTGATGAATATTATAAAGAAAACCTGGTTCTCAGTGACTTACCCGCAGGTGAATATACAATATCATTTACAATTGATGGTATAACATATAGACAAGAAATAACCATTTATCCAGGTGCGATTACATTCTTTTCGTTTCGAAATAAAATTGGTTTTTCATTCGAGACCCCATCAAATCAAACACCTGAAGATTGGGAAAACATAGTACTTTCTGATGATTTTCTTCCCTGATAGTTTTAAAACCTTGACAGAATATAGCAATTCAATTGAAAATCAATAAAAAGTGAATATAAGTTAAATAAAGGAGCGTTTAAATAAATTGGAGGTATCAATGAATCAAAAATACAAAAGGACTAGTCTCTGGATCTTAGTTATATTAATATTGACATCACTATTGGGAGCCTGCAAACCAACTGCTCCTGTTGAGCCTACATTGGATCCCGATGTAATCTTCACACAAGCAGCAGAAACTGTTGCTGCACAATTAACCCGCACAGCTCTCAGTCAACCTACAGCCACAAACACAGCCCTTCCATCACCAACGGTAACACCCACAATTCAACTGCCAACTGCAACCACAGAATCAGATTCAGCCAATGCAACACCTGAAGTAACATCTCAGACTGGCTCTACACCGAATCCAAACAAGATGGCCTTTGTTACCGATGTGACAATTCCTGATGGACAGGTGATCCCACCTGGCGCAAAATTTGTAAAAACCTGGAGAATTAAGAACACAGGAACTACGACCTGGACTGCGAATTACAGAGTTAGATTATGGGCAGGAAATAGTTTTGGAGCACCGACATCATTCTTGCTAGCCCAGGAAGTAAAACCTGATGCCGAAGTTGATATTTCCATTGAATTCACGGCGCCAAGTCAAACAGGTGAATATGTATCACATTGGATTCTGTCTGATGATCAGGAAGCCAATTTTGGAAATACATTTTATGTCAATTTTGTTGTAGGTGTCCCGGCATCTCCAACTGCCACAAAGGCCGAACCAACTGCAACACTCGCCCCAACTGAGACTATTACTGCAACACCTTAATGAATTATTTTTTACAAATAGATCTGCAATCCTTAAAAGATGAAATAAAAACCGAAGCGAAAAGCCTCGGTTTTTCTCATATAGGATTCACAAACCCTGATCGTCCGCTTCATTTTGACACATTTTTAGAATGGATTAACAAGGGTTATGCGGCTGATATGGAATATTTAACCCGGTCAGATTCCATCGCCAAGAGAAAAAATCCAAAACTAATTTTACCTGCTTGTAAATCAATCATTGTTGTCGCAATGCCTTATACGCCTCCAGGTTTTGAAAAACGTGATATTAAATTTCCAAAAATCGCCAATTATGCCATTGGAGACGATTACCATATTGTCATTCCAAAACTATTGGATAAACTTATTGAATTCATTGTTTCAAAAGTCTATCCGGTAGAGATAGAATATCGAGTTTATACGGATACCGGTCCAATTCTAGAGAAAGAAATAGCTCAAAAAGCTGGATTAGGCTGGATTGGAAAGAATACATGCCTGATTATTCCTGAAGCAGGATCATTTTTCTTTCTCGCAGAGATTCTTATTAATCTTCCTTTTGATCCGGATTCTGAATTTGAAAAAGATTTTTGTGGAAATTGCACCCGCTGTATAGATAGTTGCCCGACAAATTGCATTCTCCCTAACCGAACTATAGATGCTAATCAATGCATTTCGTACTTAACAATAGAAAATCGAAGCACGATACCTGAAAAAATTCGTGAAAAAATAAATGGTTGGATTTTTGGATGTGATATTTGCCAGCAGGTTTGTCCATGGAACATCAAATTCTCGAAAGAACCTGAACCAAATTTGTTTCAATCGAGTGAGAGTATCCAAAAATTTAATATCGTAACTGAACTAAAAGTAGACAAATCGGAGTTCAAGAATAAGTATTCGAAATCACCCATCTACCGCGCAAAATATGAGGGATATAAACGAAATTTATTAATTGCCGCTGGAAATAATTTCACCACTGAATTGTTTGAGCCCATTCTCGATATTTTTAAACATGATGAAAATCCTGATCTTCAGGAGTTGGCTGACTGGGTGTTGAAAAATAAAAAAGAATAATCAATCTTATCATTTTCATTTCAAACTAATTTAATTCCTAAACACGATTAATAAAAAAAGCCCTCCGGTTGACCGGAGGGCGATATTTATATTTTTGATTAGGGCGTTGGTGTAACAGTGGCTGGTAATGTCGGAACTGGTGTAACCAGGTTTACTCTAATTTCTAAAACCTGACCTGCAAATATTTGATTGGAGTTTTCCAATTCATTCAATTCCATTATATCTTCAACCGTACTCAGGAATTTATCAGCAATTAAGTCCAAAGAATCACCAAATTGAACGACGTACGTTAATTTTGTACCTCTGGGCAAATTAGTAGGCCATGGCGTAGCAGTTGGTAACTCCTGATTTGGAGCTGGGATAATTATTTTATCACCGGGCTGGATAGGACAGGTTCCTGCATCGAAATTGTTGATCGCCAATAACACCAGCAAATCTACATCGAACTTAGCAGAAATGTCATAACAGGTATCTCCATCAACAACTGTGTATTCAATCGGTCCCGATCGAGTAGGAGTAACAGTAACAGTTGGTGTTTCAGTGACGGTAGAGGTCACCGTAAAGGTTGCAGTAGGAGGTATTTCTGTCGGTGTAAAAGTTGCTGTGGAGGTAGGTGTTGAAGATGCAAAAAAACTGATTTTTGGTTTTTCTGGACCTACTAACCATACAATCAACAAAACGATACCAACGATTACAAGAATTAATGCCAATCCCCAGATGAAAAAAGGGAGCATTTGTTGTTTTCTCTTATATGAAGCAATTAATTTTCTTGGATCATCTCTTTTCATTTTTTAGTCCTAAATCTTACGAAATCCTAAATTATTGAATCATTGTATTCTGATTTCTTTATTTTTGCAATTACCACATGTTATAATCACAGGTACCCAAAAAATCAATCAAGCAAAAAATGCAATTCCAATCGGAGGCTTAAAACATGGAAATTTCTATTACACAATACAAACGCTGTGATGTTGTGAAAGTTGAAGGCCGTATTGACAGCGCGAGTGCTCCCCAATTACATGAAGAATTTAATAAATTATTGGAAGATAACCATTTTCATATCGTATTTAATATGACAGATGTTAGTTTTATTTCCAGTGCTGGTCTTCGTGTATTGATTTCAACACAAAAGAATTGTAAAAGATTTAATCGTGGTGAATTAGTCCTCGCCAATGTACCTGAAAATATCAAAGCAGCATTAGACCTGGCTGGATTTACAGCGTTATTTAAAATTTTTGACAGTGAAGTAGCTGCCGTAGGACATTTTTAATAAATTTTTCATTACCATGAAAACATTGACTTTTCCTGGTAGGTATTCCAGTCTGGTGAAGATTGGTGAATTTGTAACCCAGGCTGCAAAATCAATTGGATTTGATGGATTTGAGCTATACAAAATAGAAACCGCTGTCGATGAAGCATGTTCCAATATTATAGAACATGCTTATGGACAGGAAAATATTGGGGATATTGAAATATCTGTTGTTACGGATCTCGACAAAATTACGATTACATTAACTGATTTTGGAGAACCATTCGATCCCCAATATGTTAAGCAACCTAATTTGGATGCAGATCTTCAAGATCGAGACGACCATGGATTAGGTATATACATGATGAAGCAATGGATGGATGTTGTAAACTTTGATACTCTTAAAGATAAAAATGTCCTGACTTTGGTAAAATATTTAAAGGATTGACTTTGTCCTCATCAAGTGAATTGCATGCTATTCCAGAATGGAAACAATATCTTCGGTTGGGGGAACGTCTACTGGATCAACCTTCTGTAGATAAACAGTGTGCTTTTATTCAGGAAACAATAAATGATTTATTAGGTGCAGAAGCTGCTATCTGGCTATCAGAGCCTTATTTCCCATTACCTGGGGATCAACAAAAACCAATTCTTCCAGATGCACCTGTATCTGAATTGGTAAGAAAAACTTTTACACAACAATTAATCAATTTTGATCAGGGGATTAATGTCCCATTTATCGGTAATAATAATTCATTAAAACCTACTCATATTGCAATCCCATTAATCAGCCAGGATAACATGCTTGGAATACTCGAGGTCAAACGAGAAAATGGTCATTCATTTGATCAACAAGAAATTAATTTTCTGGAGGGCTTTTCTGCTCACGCAGCAGTCTCTATGCAGATTATTCGACAGGTTACACTGAAAAATTGGCGCATGGAGCAATTATCTCTGGTACGAAAAGTATCAGAACAAATAGCCAATGTACATGATCTTAAATCGCTATGTGAAAAAATAACAAATCTGATACAAAAAACATTTGGTTATTATTTTGTAGCAATTTTTCTTTTAAATGGGAAAACAAGATCTTTAGAATTAAAGGCTTCTACCAGTGCTTTAGAATCTGATTTAGCTTTACCACCTTCAAATATGAGTATTGGTGAAGGCATAATTGGTTATGTAGCCCGTAATGGAAAAGAACTCATTGCGCCTGATGTGACAAATGAAACTTTGTATAAACCCTATGCAAATCTACCAAACACAAAAAGTGAAGCTACTTTTCCATTAAAAATAGACAAGAAAACGCTTGGCGTTCTTGACATTCAAAGCAATCAATTTGATGCATTCAGTGAAAATGATGTAATTGTGTTGAGTGCCCTGGCTAATTCTATCGCCATCGCAGTTCAGGATGCAGAGTTATATGGTTCCTTATCTCAACGCGCAGAACAAATATCTATTATTTTTGAAGTAAGCCAGGCAATCAATTCCTTCCTGGATTTAGACAAATTACTCGAAAAAATCATCCAAATTATCAAAAAACGGTTCGGGTTTAAGTATGTCCACATCTTCACAGTCCATTCAGGTAGAAGGAAAATATTTTATCAAGCTGGATCATTACCAGAAAGTAATGATTTGGTTGAAAAAGGATTTTCTTTTGATCTGGATGAAGATGGGATTATCTCCTGGGTAGCACAAAATGGAATTATCGCAATTTCCAATGATATCAGTCAGGATGAAAGATTCGGAAAACAAACCGTTCCAGCTCATGACTACTATTCTGAATTAGTCGTGCCATTAATCTATGGTGGCGAAATTCTTGGTGTTCTGGATATTCAAAGTGAAATAAAAAATGCAATTGATGAGCATGATTTATTCATATTTGAGGCAATTGCTTCAACAATTTCATCCGCGCTCCGAAATGCCTTCCTTTTCCGCTCAGAACAATGGCGACATCAGGTTGCAGAATCATTCAGATCCGTTATTAGTATGATTACTGCGAATACTGCACTGGATACTTTGTTGTGTAATATTCTTGAAAAGTTAAATCAAAATTTGCCATGTGATGCCTCCGCTATCTGGCTTCTTGATAATCGTTATGATCACCTGGATGAATTAAACCCAAAAACACTCTCACTTGCCGCTACCTGGAATATTTCGAAAGAAAAATTATTAGATGCTTTGTCTAAAGAACCAGAAACATGGGAATTAATGGAAATTGCATTAAAAGATACAGAACCAACTATACGATCCGAAGAATATCCATTTGGCCCCTTAGGTATCGCCCTCGATTTTCCTTCTGATTATTCTTCCATTGCTGCGCCTTTGCGAATTGGCGACCAGATTCTGGGTCTATTGACATTGGCACATCACACATCCAGAAGATATGGCGATGAAGCCAAAACCATGAGCATTACTTTCGCAAATTATGCTGCTGTAGCTATAAATAACGCCAGATTGTATACCGATGCTCAGGAACAAGCATGGATGTCGACAGTGATGTTGCAGGTATCACAAACCTGTCAAAATAGTGAAACAACCGAAGATTTGCTTGAATCTATGGTTCGTCTAACGCCATTATTGGTTGGAGTCAACAAGTGTGCCTTTTATTTATGGAACCCTTATGAAAATTATTTCTTTCTCAAATCAGAGTATGGTTTTAGCTCTCCTCCTAATCCGGTATGGAACAAAGATGTGCCGGCAGCTTTTCAAGTCCTGAATTCATATAACCCGATTTATATTCAAGATTTAACGGAGGAATTGCACTTCGAGAATAACGATGAATCTTCACAAAATAATACGATCATACTGCTTCCATTACGTGCTCGCGGGGACTTATTAGGTGCTTTCCTTGTTTTTCATGAAAATAAAAATCCTACATTGGAGAATAACCTTTCCAATGACACACTTTCAATCCTTCAAGGAATTGTCCAGCAAACAGCTGTCTCACTTGATAATATGCGCTTGATCGAAGCCAGGCAAGAGGAAGCATATATCTCCGCAGTTCTGCTACAGGTTGCCCAGGCTGTTGTTACTCAACCGAATCTATCAGATACATTTGACACGATCGTTAATTTGCTCCCCATTCTTATTGGTGTGAATGCCTGTATCATCTATATGCCTGATGACGACGATGATCAAAGCTTCAACGCAGTTGGTGTGTATTCAGATAACGATGAGCACATTTCCATTTTTACCTCTCAAGAATTCTGTGAAAAAAATCCCCTGCTTATTTTTGTCTCAAAATTCAACCAGATTGCCTATACATTTATCACAAATGAAGAATTCGAAACTGAATGTATAAAGAATATAAAACCATTACCTTACATACAAGAAATGAAAATTGATGTCCCTGAACACATGCTAATTGCATTTCCGATCACCCTCAAGGGAGAACTTTTAGGGATTTTATTAACAAAAGAAGATAATCTATCAGCCCAATATTTCGAGAGAAGGGTTGAACTATTAAATGGGGTATCCCAGGAGATATCTTTAGCAATTCAAAATTATTTCTTACAAAAAGATATCGTAAAAAGAGAAAAACTCGAACAGGAAATACAACTGGCACGACAAATTCAAAAAACCTTCCTGCCTGATTCTTTACCTGTTCTTCCTGGATGGCAAATTCAAACACGATGGGAAACTGCTTTACAAGTTGGCGGAGATTTTTACGATATTATTTTTCTTCCCAACCACCGCGTTGGCTTGGTAATCGCCGATGTCGCCGATAAAGGTTTGGCTGCATCCTTATACATGACAGTTTCAAGAACACTTATTCGCGCCTTTGGTCAGACGATTGCTGATCCAGGTGGAGTTCTCAACGCTGTAAATAATTTACTGGTAGGTGATACCCCCAGTGGCATGTTTGTGACTGCAGTATTTGCAATCCTGGATCTAAAAACAGGTAAATTGATCTTTGCCAATGCTGGCCATAACCGTCCAATCGTAATTCGATCTCAAAAATCATTAACCGAAGAATTGCCACAAGGCGATATAGCGCTTGGCGTCATGGAAGATGTGCAATATAGAAACATGGAATTTTCCATTGAGCCTGGAGATTTAATTTTATTTTATACAGATGGTCTCACAGAAACTTTTTCGACGGATGATGAGCCGTATGGAGTAACTCGGTCAATTGAATTCTTAAAACAACACCATCATCTCAATATTAATGAAATACTGGATAAACTTGACCTTGAATTGCATGATTTCAGGGAAGGTCAACCACCCAGTGATGATTTAACATTGATAGGTCTAAAAAGAGAAGAATTATCTTAATTTTGGTCTGAGAAAAATAATTGGTACCAGATTTTCCAGTTAGGTAAAGGCTTGGTCTCAATAGTAGGTTGCAAAACAGGTGTTGGTGTCAATTCAGAAGAAGATAATGGGACGATTAATACCTCGCCAGGTTTAACCATATACCCCTTTTCTCTGGCATATTCCTCCACGGCAACTTCAGATGTAGCATATCCAATCTGGGTCTCAATATGGCTATTCGTGATACGTAAAGCAACAACTTCGGTTTGCATTAAATTATTCTGATCACTTAACTTGGATAGTTCATTGTATCTGGCACTCAATCCCATTAATAAAAAGAAAATGACCACCAGCGCAATATATATCGAAAATTTCCGGAAATCAATCTGCAGATTTTTCATATTAACTCATGATGTCTCATTTATTATTTTATCAAAGATACATATTCTATGCCAACTTAAGCACATGAGTAGAAATTATTATCAATTAGTCCTTAAATAAAAAAAGTGCCGAAGGAGGGATTTGAACCCTCACGAGCGTAAGCCCACTACGCCCTGAACGTAGCGCGTCTGCCAATTCCGCCACTTCGGCTCTTTTGAACGCTTTGAATTTTATCGGAATAATGATTTTTGTCAACCTTTTCTAAAGAAACTTGGTTCCTTTCACTAGTATAATAATTTGAATTGCCAATGCTATTTCCATTCTCAAAGGACAAAAAATTAACTTTCAAGTATTCCACACAAATTTAGGAACTAATCAGTACCATATATCGTCTTGAAAAAGTGGATTTTAATTTACACATACGCTGATTAGCGTTTACAATAAGATAGGTTTAAGTAGTAAAAAACAAATAATAATGAGAAAAAGCGCAATTATTATATTCAGCCTAATGATTATTTTGACTGCCTGTAATTTACCAGGTATCAGTAGTTATGTTACCTTGCCATCAGGTTCTAAAGTGAAATGGGTGAAACTCGATCCCAATGGGTCACCTACGTCCACTCCTTTTTTACCTATTATGAAAGAAGTGGTTACCCCAAATCCTGAAACTGACAAAACTGAAGGTGAAATAGCTGTTCCTACTGAATTCAAACCACAACGACCAGAAGGACAAGTAAACATTTTGGTGTTGGGCTCTGATTACCGTCCTGAGTCAGGATATCGAACAGATGTGTTCATGTTGCTATCCATATACCCCAATGAAGGCACTGCTTCCATTCTCTCTTTTCCACGTGATCTTTATGTCTATTTGCCCGGTATCGGAAATCAAAGAATCAACGTGGCTCAACCTTTTGGTGGTTTTGCATTAAGTAAAGCAACCCTGGAAGAAAATTTTGGCGTTACTGCCGATTATTACATCATGACAAATTTCCAGGGTTTTAAAGGAATTATAAACAGTCTCGGTGGAATTACTGTGAATGTAGGATCATATCTTTCTGATCATTGTGAATTGCCACAAGGTGATGCCTCGAAGAATTGCACTGTTTATGCTGGTCCCAACTATATGAACGGTGATACTGCACTCTGGTATGTAAGATCACGTTACACGACCAGTGATTTCGACCGTACGAGACGTGCACAAGAAGTAATGTTTGCAATTTTTGAGAAATTAATGTCTCTGGATGCCCTCTCTCGAGTACCGGAGTTATACAATTTATATCTGAGTTCTGTGGAAACTGATCTGGGATTAACAGACATCGTTCCGCTTATGCCTGTCACCAGTCAAATACTTTCAGACCCATCCAGATTACGCCGTTATGCTATTGGTGAAGAACATGTCTCACACTACGTAATACCCGATTCTGGGGCAAATGTCTTAATTCCAAATTATGAATTAATCGAAGAATTAATAATCGACTCAGCTTTTACTCCTTGATTGACAAAATTCGATTTTGTAATTTCCTGGATCAATTGACAAATTAAGCAAAAACGTGTAAATTCATAATATCTATACGAAATTTGAGGTGATTATGAAAACACAATCTGATTTTGAATCACATGTCCAATCATCTACCCCATTGAACCCAGCTATTCAAGCGTGGGAAATTTTTCTGCAAGACCAGGATAAATCCCCTTTTACGATAAAAGCTTTTATCAATGATTTGCAATTGTTAGCCAGCTTTATTCCTCCAGATAAAGCGATTGGATCAATAACAACTAATGATTTGAATCTTTTCCTTAAATGGCTGGAAACTGGTCGTGGAATCCCCTGTAGCCCTAAAAGTCTGTCGCGAAGAATCACATCTATTAAAGCTTTTTTCCGGTGGTTGCATAACAATGGAAGAATTTCCATCAATCCAGCAGAAAAAGTTGTTCAAAAATCCGTCATCAGTCCATTGCCAGAGATACTAACAACACCAGAAACGAATTTATTATTAGAAATTGCTAATCGTTTTCGCTATGCAGCCAAACCAGATACCCGATATTTTACTTTACTAAAATTATTATTGGAGACTGGCATAAAAAAAGGTGAATGTCTGATGCTTGGGTTAAATCATATTGATTTAAGCTCACCAAATGGCCCATTCATCTTCGTTCGCTACAATAATCCAAACTATCGCTATAAAGAAAGAAAAATACCTGTCTCTACAGAATGGGTAGAAGCTTATCAGGAGTATTTATCACAGTTTAATCCTAAAGATCAGGTTTTTCCATGGTCACCCCGTCGGTTGGAATACATTCTCGAGGATTTAAGTAATGAAGCAGGTTTAGAAAAGCATCTATCTTTTGACATGTGCCGCTGGACCTGTGCCGTTAATGATTACAACTCAGAGATGGAAAAAGACGTAATCCGCCAAAAGTTAGGAATATCTAAAATTCAATGGAGAGAGATTGGGCAGAAATTAGAGCGATTGTCCCAAAAATTTTCTTAACTGTTTTTTTTCAAAATGGACATCTTAATAATTTTTTTTGTAGAATCAGTAACTCGAAATTCGTGAGCTGGCCGATATCCTGGTATCCAAATGATCCTGTCTTCTGAATTTGTGACCAGTGGCCATTTTTCTCTTGCTGCTTGCATTACTTTTTCGTTGATAAAAATATCGCTGATTTTAATGCTCCCTTTTTCCATTCCAAGTGGCTGAAATCTGTCGCCATCTTTCTTTCGTCGCAAGAAAATAAATTCACTTATTTTTTCTCTATCGAGTAAAACTGTGAATTCATTCTCTGTTTTAATTTGAATATTGATTGATTCCTTTATTAATTCAATTTGAAATAACCAATTTTCTGAAATTTCAATACAATCCTGCTTTCCAGTTTCTACCTTCAACGTACTCCGAACTTGTGGATACAATAATCCAATCCAATCCTTGGATTTTGAACCAAAGAGGATCTCATTGGTTGTAAAAATAGCCACCAAACGATCCTGAAGGTCAATTTCCCCAGGCTTGTTTTTATCCATAAAATTCAAAAGGTTTTCAACGTTCTTAAAAGACAAATCTCTCAAATCCGGGTGTAACAAAAAAGCAACAAATCGAACAATCCTTCTTTGCAATCCAAGTGGTTGTTTCTTTAATTCCGATAAATTTAATCGAATGAATCGGCTATCTTGTTGCAAGCAAATTGAATCCCATATTTTTGATAAATGTTCCTGGATTAATTCGTCCTCACCTTGTAAGACATTAGCCATATTCAATAATCTCTGATTTAACCCGTTGTATCGTTCATTCAAAAACGGTAATATTTCATGTCTGATCCTGTTTCTTTCGTATAAATTGGAGAAATTGGTTTCATCAACAACATAATCAAGATTGTTTTTTGAACAGTATTCCTCAATTTCATAACGCCAGAATGATAATAATGGACGCAGGATTTTGACTTCTGAATCAAATTCAGGAATAACAGCAATTTCCTTCATTCCTGCTAAACCGGATAGTCCACTTCCCCGCATCAGGTGCATAAAAATTGTTTCTATCTGATCATCTGCATGGTGACCAACTGCAATATAAAAGGCTCTGTAATCTCTTGCTACTCGGTAAAGAAAATCATATCGTCTTTTTCTGGCGGCTTCCTCCAGAGAAAGATGGTTTTCTTTTGCAAATTCCACAACATCCGCTTTTTCGGAAACGAAATCATACCCCAATTTCTCGGCCCACATCCTGGCAAATTGCTCATCTCGATCGGCATTTTTACGAATCCCATGGTTAAAATGAACAATAATTAATGGATTTTCCAATGAAGAAAATAAATTTAATAGACACACACTATCCATTCCCCCAGAAAAAGCGATTACTACTGGTTGAGTGTTGGTTAATTTTAAATTGTTCTCTATAATGTTATTAAATCGTAAATCCATCTTCTTATTGTATATGAAATATTGACAGAATTTTTCTACATTTTTTTTATTTTAAGCTATATTTATATTAGATTTCCTAATAAATTAAAAATGAGGCATAAATTATGGCAGAGAAAATCCTTATCATCGATGATGACTCCGAAACCCTACGTTTGATAGGAATGATGCTCCAAAGACAAGGATATCAAACAGTTACAGCTAATAATGGAGATGACGGGGTAGCTTTAGCAAAACACGAATTACCCGATTTAATCATTCTTGATATTATGATGCCAGAAGTTAATGGATATACAGTTGCGAAACATTTGCGGGCGGATCAAGCAACTTCAGAAACTCCAATATTAATGTTTACCGCGAAAAGTCAAGTAGATGACAAAGTCGCAGGATTTGAAGCTGGTGCAGATGATTACTTAACAAAACCAGTCCATCCTGTTGAGCTCCTCGCACATATTAAAGCCTTATTAACTCGTAGAGTTTCGCATCAGCCAGGAAAAGTGGTTCAGAAAAACCACGGATTTACGATCGGTGTATTAGGTGCTAAAGGTGGATTAGGGATTTCATCTACTGCACTCAATCTTGGAATTGCTCTCACTGAGAAAAGTGATTTAGGTGTGGTGTGTGTTGAATTATCTCCTGGAAATGGTATTTGGGGTCTGGAACTCGGCTTAGCAGATACCAAGGGTTTGGAGAATATTCTGTTAAGTAAACCAGGTGATATAACCATTGAATTAATTGAAAAGAATTTAATAAATACTTTCTTTGGTGTCCGTTTATTGCTTTCATCTTCATTATTCTCTCCAATTCAAATGACCGAAAATCTGAAAAAAGTTGGTTTCTTGTTGGATGGATTGACAAAAATTTCGAAGGTTACTATTTTGGATCTCGGAGTTCCAAATGAAGAATATTTGAAAGAAATAATTGATAAATGTGATCAAATTATTGTCGTAACGGAGTCTTATCCTATAGCGATAGAAAGAACCAAACACATTCTGGCAGAATTATCCAATTTTGGCTTTGGAAAATATAAATTAGTGAGCGTGATATCTGTCAATCGAGTTCGAGCGGACATTCAATTGACACAACCACAAATTCAGGAAAAAATTGGTGTATTACCCCTTCTGGCAGTCCCTTCCGCTCCTGAACAGGCATATCAGGCTGCCATTCATTTCCAACCATTCATAAAAATCCAACCTGAGAGTCTGGCCTCACAACAGTTTTATCGCCTGGCTGAGCAATTATTGGTCAATATTAAAAAATGATGCTTGATTTTGAAGGTAAAACTTCATATGCAGCTAATTTAATTCAAGAAGCCGACTATATAGTTGTATTAACAGGGGCAGGTATTTCTACACCTTCAGGAATTCCGGATTTTCGCACGAAAAAATCTGGTCTTTGGGAAAAGAATGATCCGATGTTGGTTGCGTCGTTGAGTTCATTTTTAAATCAACCGCTGGTTTTCTTCAATTGGTTAAAACCACTTGTCAAAGATATTTATTTTTCTGATCCAAATGCCGCACATAAATCACTGGCTAGATTAGAAAAAGAGAACAAACTTAAAGCAATCGTTACCCAGAATATTGACAATTTGCATCAAAAAGCCGGGGCAAAAAATGTGATTGAGGTACATGGATCAATTTCTGAATTAGTGTGTCTTCAATGTAAAACTAAAGTTAAGTTTGATGAGATTATTGTCAAAAATTTCATTGATAATTTTGAAATTCCTAAATGTGAACATTGTCAAAAATTTTTGAAACCTTCGATTACGTTGTTTGAAGAAATGCTTCCTGTTGATGCATGGGATTCTGCCTTCGAGCATTTTCAAAAAGCTGATCTGGTAATCGTCATCGGTTCTTCGCTTGAGGTTTACCCAGCCAATCAACTACCTGCAATTTCTGTTTCCAATGGTGCAAAATTAATCATCAATACTTTCTCAACAACACCAATGGATAAACATGCAGATTTGTTACTGCCATTTGATGTAATTAAAGTTTGGCCTGTGATTCTTCAAAAATTGGATATTAGTTAATTTTGTGTCACTTATACCTGATTAAGAACGTGAATTTAGCTAGTTAGAGACTTCCCTTTCGACCAAATTGCCTCTCTAATAAGTCGACTGATAAATGGATCATGGTTGGTCGGCCATGAGGGCAAGTTCTGGGAGCATCACATTGTTCCAGGTTTTCGAGAAGGGTTCTTTGCTCTTCTTTGGATAAAACCTGACCACCCTTAACAGCTGCTCGCTTACAAATCCTGGCAGCAATCATGGATTCAACCATCCCACCCAATGGCTTTTCATCATCCTCAAAATCCTCCACTACTACCCGTATCGCATCAAGTGGATTAATTCCAATTAATAATGCCGGGATTGCCCGCACCTGAAATGTGTTCGGTCCAAACTCGCTTACTTCAAAACCTAATTTATCCAATATTTCCAATTTTTCTTGTAGTAATACTGCCTGATGTAAGGGTAGCTGTATAATCTCTGGTGATAATAATGGCTGTGATGGGATCACGTCACTCATTTGACTCATCATTTTTTCGAATAGAATGCGTTCATGTGCTGCATGCTGATCGATCAGATAAAGCCCATCTGGTCCTTCTGCTACGATATAAGTTGCTCCTATCTGCCCTATATGACGTAACAATGGCAAATGTTTTGGCTTTTCTAAATTTTCACCTTTATTATCCTTATCAATTACACCTTGTGATGAACGTGTAAATATTGGCTGGTCGTCCGTGTTGCTTAACATCGTTGCTGGTGACCATTGGGTTTCTAAATCATGGGAAACTTTTGAATCACTTTTCCAAAAAGATTGAGAAATTTCTGGCACTGGCGAATATGCTAACAATGCTCTTCTGGCAGCTCGTTGCACCATACTGAAAACAAGATCAGGTTTTGAAAATCTCACTTCAGCCTTGGTTGGATGAACATTTACATCCACAAAATCAGCGGGGAAATCAAGAAACAATACTGAAATTGGATAACGACCTACCATGATCATCGTGTGATAAGCTTTTAATAACGCTGAATTTAAAGCCACGTCCTGAATCCAGCGACCATTAACAAAAAATGTTATTTCTCTTCTATTCGATCTTGTGATCGCAATTGGACTGATAAACCCATTTATGTGATATGGATAATCTTCAAACTTCACTTCCAACATTTGCTTGGCGATTTCTACGCCATAGATTTGTGCCAGGATCTCTCGTCGATCACCATTTCCACTCGATTGAAGGAGTAATTGTCTCTCATTGTATAAATGAAATCGAATATTTGGGTATGCCAGAGCAAATTTCGTTATGAGCGAACTAATTTTTTGTTTTTCAGTAATATCCGATTTTAGAAATTTTAACCGGGCGGGAACATTGAAAAATAAATTACGAACAATGACAGAGGTTCCATCCGGACCACCAAAATGACTTACATGAAATGCTTTTCCGTCAGTATTTTCAATCTTTCCACCAAGTTTTTCTTCTTTTTGTTTTGAAAGTAAAGAGAAATGAGATACTGAGGCAATAGATGCTAAAGCTTCTCCTCGAAAACCAAGGGTTTGAATCTTGAATAAATCGCTGGCACTTTGCAATTTGCTGGTAGCATGGCGAGCAACAGCCAATTCTAACTCTCCGAATGGAATACCATTTCCATCATCAGAAACCTCAATCAATTTTTTCCCTGCTTCACTGATTCGCACGGTTATTTGGCTTGCTCCTGCATCAATCGCATTTTCAATCAATTCCTTCACAACAGATCCGGGTCTTTCGATCACCTCTCCTGCTGCAATCTGTGAAGCAACTTCATCTGTTAATACTTTAATTTTTCCCATAATCTAATCTCTTTGATCAGGTTATTTTACATCTGATAGATGAAAGCGTCCATTTCGAGTAAAATGAAAAAGTATGACAGTTGAATTACTTATTTTTGATTTAGACGACACCTTATACCCAAGTTCCTCCGGTATCTGGTCTTTGATTCGTGAAAGAATTGATTTGTTCATGATCTCAAAATTAGGATACACACATGAAAACGTTCTTTCTGCTCGCGAAAATTTCTTTCTGAAATTTGGTACCACTTTACGAGGTTTGGAATCAGTGCATCATATCGATGCTTACGAATATTTAAAGTTTGTACATGATGTCCCAATTCATGAATACCTGTTTCCGAATTTGCAATTGAAAACAATGTTGTCAAACATTCAGCAAAAAAAAGTAATTTTTACGAATGGAGATAGGTGGCACTCAAAGCGAGTCACAGATGCATTAATGATTACAGAACACTTCAATGAAATCATCGATATTCTGGATGTAAGTCCTTACTGTAAACCAATGATTGAATCTTTTCAAATTGCGTTGGAAAAACTAAATATCTCTAATGCTCAAAATATCCTCATACTGGATGATAACATACGGAATATTCAAATGGCTGAGAAACTTGGCTTGCAAACAGTATGGGTGACAGAAAATAATCATTTTCAAAATTATGAAGGAAAACAAATCCGGAAAGTAGAAGATTTACTCAATAATTACCCGGAAATTGCTTCAGGTAAGGTGAACTAGATGGAATTATCTGCTTATAAAGAGCTTTTTCTCATTATGTTCATTGTATTGGTTTTAGCCACAAACGTATGGTTGTTTACCTCTATCAAGAAAATTAAATCAGATGGTTCATTTCATATCCTTAAAAAATCAGATGGTTCATTTCATATCCTTAAAAAATCAGATGGTTCATTTCATATCCTTAAAAAATCAGCTGATACACTGCGTGATCCATTCAAAAAAGAAAATAAGGATTTAGAAGAACTTTCATTACTGGTAAAAAATATTAAAAACGAAACAATAAATAAGGAGAATTTATGAAATCCAGTCCCTGGAAATTTATGTTACTGGTAGTTGCCCTGATCATAATCATATTTGGTTCTTTTTCAGGAGGATTCCTGGTCGGACAGGCATTTCCATTATTGAATCAAAACAATACCACCGCGACAACTACTTCTCTCACAAATTCAACATTTTCTACCTCTTCTTCAGAGGAATTGGATACACTGTTCCAACCTTTTTGGGAAACCTGGAATTATGTTAATGATCAATACGTAGATCAACCTGTTGATCAAACATTAATGATGCGTGGCGCTATCACTGGAATGTTGGAATCACTCGGTGACCCCCACACATCCTATATGGATCCAGAAATGTTTCGCCAACAAAATACACCACTTCAAGGTGAATATGAAGGTATTGGAGCCTGGGTTGATGTTACCGGTGAGTATATAATCATTATCAGTCCAATGCCCAATTCGCCAGCTGAGAAACAAGGACTAAAACCCGATGATCAAGTAATTGCAGTAGATGGTGAAGATATGACGGGAATTGAAGGCAATTTAGTTCTCCGAAGAATTCTGGGAGAAGCCGGTACGGATGTGACATTAACAATTTTTCGTTCTTCAACCAACGAAACCTTCGATGTTACGATCACGCGACAAAAAATCACCATACCCAGTGTCACCGGTGAAATGCTGGAAGATGGCATTGCTTATATCCAATTAATCAATTTTGGAGAGAAAACCCATCAGGATTTAAGGAATATATTGAAAGATCTTCTCAAACAAAAACCTGTAGGTTTAATCCTGGATATGAGAAATAATGGTGGAGGTTACCTGAATACAGCCATAGATGTTGCATCAGAATTTGTAAGCCAAAGCCCTATCATGTATGAAGAGTTTGGTGATGGAGAACGAATCACTTACAAAGCAAAACCAAATGGGCTTGCAACAGAAATTCCACTGGTTGTGTTGATCAATGAGGGAACCGCCTCAGCATCAGAAATTACAGCCGGTGCCATTCAGGACTATGGACGTGGCGTGTTGGTTGGAAAGACAAGCTATGGAAAAGGTTCAGTCCAGAATTGGGTCACACTTCAGAATGATCAGGGAGCTATTCGAGTAACAATTGCTCGTTGGCTAACACCCAACGAAAGGCAAATCAACTCATTGGGTCTCGCTCCTGATTATGAAATTGAGATTACCGAAGAAGATATCGAAGCTGAGAGAGATACACAATTAGAAAAAGCAATAGAATTGCTCTTAAATAACTGATACATTGAAATCATCATTTCAAAAGACCACTGTCGGAGCCACATATTGGTGTTGTCAACATATTGGTGTTGTCATATTGGTGTTTGACAGTTCTAACTGCGGGTATTATAATCAATCTCCGCTGAAAAAATAACTTGGGAGAGTGTTTAATGGAACAAAATGTAACAGCGGAAACGAACCGCATACCGATTTCCGAAATCAAACAGAAGATGAAATTCACCGGTAAAGTGTTAAAAACCACACTGGCCGGTGCAGCCATCGATATTGGAGCGGAAAAACCGGCTATGCTTCACGTTTCCCAGATGGTCTCAACCTCAAATGAGCCTATTCTTTCTGTAACGGATGTTTTGAAAGAAGGCGAAGAACTTGATGTTTGGGTAAAACGAGTACGAGATCAACGAATCGAACTCACCATGATTAAACCATTGGATTTAGAATGGCGAGAAATTAAAACAGGTTTGGCAGTGAAAGGTACAGTTGTTAGATTAGAGACATTTGGCGCTTTTGTTGAAATCGGAGCAGAACGCCCTGGATTAATTCATATCAGTGAAATGGCTCATGGATATGTACGCACACCTGCTGATGTGATGAAGGAAGGCGATGAAATTGAAGCTGAAATTATTGATTTCAATCGAAAAAAGAAACAAATCAAACTTTCTATTAAAGCGCTAACACCAGAACCGGTAAAAGAAGAAAAGGTTGATCAACAGACCCCTGTATTTTTTACAGATGATCAATCCAAACGAGAAAAACCTGTTCGTAAGAAGCGGGAAAAGAAAAATCGAAAGAAGGATTCCACAGAATTTTCTTCTTTAGAATTTGATCTGGCCAATGGTCAGGCTGAAGAAGAGCCGACAGCTATGGAATTAGCCATCCGCGCAGCTATGGATAAAGCAAATGCAAAAAAACACGAATCAAAAAAGAAAGTTGCAAAAGCTCAATCTGTACAGGATGATTTATTAGCCCGAACCTTGGATCAAAAAACAAGTTAATTTTTTTTATCTCCCAAGTATCTGAATATAAAAGTCCACTCGAAAGAGGGGATTTTTTTTTATTAATTTCAAATAGGAATAGCGAATAAATGGTAAAATTTTTAATCTAAGTTTTTTGATAATTGCTGTATCCTTTTTCCAATTTATAATTTTTATTTAATTCTTTGAGGGAGACTTTATGAATACCAAATATATTTTTTTTACCGGTGGCGTCGTAAGTTCTGTCGGTAAAGGTGTCACAGCTGCAGCGATCGGTCGTCTCCTGAAAGAACGTGGAATTAAGGTTGGTGTTCAAAAATTAGATCCGTATATCAACGTTGATCCAGGTACCATGAGCCCCTACCAACATGGTGAAGTTTTTGTGACCGATGACGGAGCAGAAACCGATCTTGACCTGGGACATTATGAACGCTTTATTGATATTCGATTGCGCAAAGAATGCAACGTCACCACTGGTCAGGTTTATGCAGAGGTAATTAGTAAAGAAAGACGAGGAGATTATCTGGGGGGTACAATTCAGGTTATTCCGCATATCACCAATGAAATCAAACGTCGTATTTCTTTAGTGGGCAAAACAACTGACGCTGAAATTGTTTTAGTTGAAGTTGGAGGGACGGTCGGGGATATTGAGTCTCAACCATTTTTGGAAACAATCAGGCAGTTACGCAGTGATCTGGGACGTGAAAATACTATGTTTGTGCATGTTACCTGGTTACCCACCATTGGCGCAACTGGTGAAATGAAAACCAAACCCACTCAACACTCAGTAAGAGAATTACGGTCAATCGGTATTTCTCCTGATATGATCATTGCCAGATCGGATTTTCCAATTCATGATGATTTGTGTGAAAAAATCGCATTATTTTGTGATGTAGGTCGTGAGTCGGTCATTCCTATGGTTACTGCGTCGAATTTGTATCAGGTTCCATTATTACTAGAAAAAGCAAATGTTGGTGATTTGATAGTCAAACGCCTGGGACTTACCCCCAGTCTTGTTCCTGATTGGACTGAATGGGAAGTAATGATTGAAAAGATTTTTAAGGAAAGACAAAAATTACGGATTGCATTAGTAGGTAAATATGTTGAATTACATGACGCCTATATGAGTGTTCGCGAAGCATTAAATCATGCCGCAGTGAATCAAAATTTGGATCTGGATATTGATTGGATTCACTCCTCAGAATTAGAAAAAGGTAAATCATTTAATCTACTCTCGGAAGCAGATGGCATCATTGTTCCAGGTGGTTTTGGTAGTAGAGGAGTTGAAGGCAAAATCGCTGCAGCTCGTTTTGCGCGTGTCCATAAAAAACCATATTTAGGTCTATGCCTGGGAATGCAATTAATGGTAGTCGAATTTGGCCGGTTTATATTAAATGATGAATCCGTCAATTCTTTTGAGTTTGACCACACAACACCGCACCCAGTCATTGATTTAATGCCTGATCAGCAACACATAACGGATATGGGCGGAACCATGCGATTAGGTTTATATCCGTGTCAATTACAACCAGATACCTTAGCCCAGAATGCTTACCAGACAGAGTCGGTCGAAGAAAGACATAGGCACCGTTTTGAATTTAATAATCGTTACCGGGAAATATTTGAAAAGAATGGTATGGTTTTTTCAGGATTATCACCCGATGGAAAACTGGTTGAAATAGCTGAGATTAAGGATCATCCTTTTATGTTAGCGACTCAATTTCATCCTGAATTTCTTTCACGTCCAAACCGTCCTCACCCATTATTTGATAAATTCATACAGGCTGCCAGTGAATATTCAACGAAGAAATTTACAAAATAATTCCAATTCTTTAATTCCTATTCTTTCCTATAGTACCTAAAAACGGTTATACTAAGAGGTTGAAAATGGAATTTTTCACAATCAATTGAATGAGAGGTTAATATGGATACAACAATTGTTTCAATTTATGGTCAGGAAGTACTCGATTCCCGCGGCAACCCAACTGTTGAGGTAGAGGTTGTCCTAGCGGATGGCAGTTGGGGCCGAGCTGCTGTCCCCTCTGGTGCATCCACCGGATCACATGAAGCATTAGAACTTCGTGATGGTGATAAAGAAAGATTTGGCGGTAAAGGCGTATTAAAAGCAGTAGAAAATGTCAATTCAGAGATCGCCGATACTTTGATTGATTGGGATGCGACCGAACAACGCGCAATTGATATGGCCTTATTAGCTCTGGATGGTACAGATAACAAATCAAAATTAGGTGCCAACGCAATTTTGGGAACTTCTTTAGCGGTTGCAAAAGCAGCAGCTAATTCCATGGGATTACCGTTATATCGCTATCTGGGTGGCGTTCACGCACACGTATTGCCAGTTCCAATGATGAATATCCTGAATGGTGGAGCTCATACAGCCTGGCAATCGACTGACGCTCAAGAATTCATGGTTATGCCTTTAGGAGCACCAAATTTTGCCGAAGGACTTCGTTGGGGCGCAGAAATCTACCATGCTTTGAAAAGTGTTCTGAAATCTCGTGGATATGCCACTCTGGTTGGTGATGAAGGTGGGTATGCACCAGCTCTCAAAGCAAATGTTGAAGCTGTTGAAGTGATCCTAGAAGCAATCGAAAAAGCTGGTTACAAAGCTGGAGAACAAATTGCTATCGCCCTGGATCCAGCCGCATCTGAATTTTATGAATCAGAAACCAAAACATACAATTTACGCAAAGAAGGTAAGAAATTATCTTCTGAACAAATGGTTGCCTTCTGGAAGAATTGGGTAGATCAATATCCCATCGTCTCAATTGAAGACGGTTTTGCAGAGGATGATTGGGATGGCTGGAAGATGTTTGTCAGTGAAGTCGGAAATAAAATCCAGATTGTTGGCGATGACCTTTTAGTCACCAATCCGGAAAGAATCCGCAGGGCAATAAAAGAAAATGCTGCAAATAGTGTATTGATTAAACTCAACCAAATTGGCAGCCTCACTGAAACTTTGGAAGCGATTGAAACAACACATCGTGCTGGTTGGACAGCAGTAACTTCCCACCGATCTGGTGAAACAGAAGACTCAACCATTGCCGATTTAGCCGTCGCTTTGAACACAGGTCAAATTAAGACTGGTGCACCTGCCCGTTCTGATCGTGTCGCAAAATACAATCAACTTCTCCGTATTGAAGCCGAACTCGGTGAAACAGCTGAATACGCAGGCTGGGATGCATTACACGTCCGCAAATAAATAAATATATTTGAACATTATTACAAGGCTCCCAATTCTGGGAGCTTTTTGATAATTTGCTAAATCTTATACAATTTAGCAAATTAATTGATTTACCATCAACCAGATCTGGTCAAACATTTCTATGGTCAATTTTCCAGTTTGCGTATTTTGCCGGCTGGGATGATACGACGAAATTAAATAAGGCATTTCTCCAGGAAATTTATCCATTCTGCCATGACTGAAAGGAAATTGTTGCTTTTTTTGAATCAAATCAGAAAAAATTCTTAAGATGTGAATTTGAGCGATCGCCCCCAAGGCTACTACCACCTTAAGATTTTTCATTTGGGAAATCTCATACTGTAAATAAGGAAGACAATTCTTAATTTCTGATGGAGTTGGCTTGTTTTGCGGAGGAACACATCGACAAACCGCAGTGATGAATAGATTATCTAAAGTTAGATCATCATGAATACTTGATGACTCTGGTTGTGATGCAAAACCGGCACGAAACAAAGCCGGATACAAAAAATCACCAGAGGCATCACCTGTGAACATTCTTCCGGTTCGATTGGAACCATGCGCACCAGGCGCCAGCCCCACCACAAGCACCTGCCCATCCAGATCCCCAAAACCCGGGACTGGCTTGCCCCAATAATTCCAGTCACGGTAAGCTTTTTTCTTTGAAATAGCAATTTCTTCTCGCCAATTTACAAGACGTTCACATAAACGACACTGGATTAATTCATCATAGTTATTCATCTGAGATTATTTCCTCCCTTTAAGAATTCTATAAAATCAACATGGCGTCACCAAAAGAGTAAAACCTGTATTCATTTTCAATTGCTTTTTGATAAAGGTCCAGTATCTTTTCCCTGCCTGCAAAAGCACTTACCAGCATAATTAAGCTCGATTTAGGCAAATGAAAGTTCGTAATCATCGCCTGTACTACTTTAAATTCATAACCAGGTAAGATAAAAATATTCGTTGGCCCGGTATAAGCGCCAATCAATTCTCCATCCCGGGCATATTTAGCGCAAGTTTCGAGGGTTCTCACACTGGTCGTTCCAACGGCGATGATTCTGCCACCTTTTTTTGAAGTCTGGTTGATTAAATCCGCAGACTCTTGGTTAATTTCGCACCATTCTGTATGAATTTTATGGTTTTCCGGGTCATCTTCAGTAACAGGCGCAAAGGTGTCCAATCCAACATGTAACGTTATTTGACAAAATTGGACGCCTTTTTTTGTCAATCGACCCATTAATTCTTTTGTAAAATGAAGGCCGGCGGTAGGCGCAGCAGCAGATCCCGTTTCTTTTGCAAATACAGTTTGATATCTCCCTTGATCCTGGAGAGGCGTATGGATATAGGGAGGAAGTGGCATCTGACCAATAGCTGGCAAATACGGATCAATCGAACCACTAAATTGAATGAGTCTTTCTGATCCTTCCAAATTTTCGATGACCTTAATTTTTATATCAACTTCTGTACTCAATTCCAACCCTGCATTAACTCGTTTTCCCCCGACCAGGCATTCCCAAAGGTCATTTTCCCGTTTTTTGAGTAGGAGAATTTCAACTTTTCCTCCACTGGGTTTTCTGGCAAATAAACGTGCTGGAATGACTCTGGTTTGATTGATGACTAATAAGTCGCCAGGTTTTAGAAATTCTTCAATTTCATAAAATTTCCTATGCAGTAAATTCTCTTCCTTACGATTCCAAACCAATAATCGAGAATGATCTCTGGGTTCGATTGGTATTTGGGCAATTCTTTCTTCTGGGAGGTGGTAATTAAAATCTTCAGTTTTCAAAATCACCTATCATAATAAGCGTGGTTGTTTGTCATCTTCTGGATACACCATTCCCAAATGCTCGTAAGCAATTCTGGTAGCCACCCTGCCCTGACTTGTTCGATCTAAAAAACCTAATTGCAAAAGGTAAGGTTCAACGACATCCATGATCGTATCAGGTTCTTCACTGATAGAAGCTGCGATTGTACTTAATCCAACCGGTCCTCCACTATATTTTTCGATGATTGTTCGGATGACACGGCGGTCAATTTCATCCAACCCTAAAATATCCACATTAAGTAAATCCAATGCATCAATAGCCGTCTGGTAGGATACAACCCCATTTGACCGAACTTGCGTAAAATCACGCACCCTGCGTAATAATCTTAAGGCAACTCTGGGAGTTCCTCGTGCTCTTCGGGCAATCTCCTTGATCCCATCGATTTCATACGGTACAGAGAGCATATTGGATGCACGTTGAACAATTTTTTCCATCGAGATTTGATCATAATAATCCAATCGGTAAACAGCGCCAAACCTCGCTCTTAATGGAGCAGTTACCAAAGCTAATCGTGTAGTTGCACCTATCACAGTAAATCTGGGTAATTTAAGTCGAATCGAACGTGCGCTTGGTCCTTTTCCAATAATAATATCCAGCGCAAAATCTTCCATGCCTGGATATAGAATCTCTTCAATCGCTCTTCCCAACCGGTGGATCTCATCTATAAAGAGGATGTCACCTGCACGTAAGTTTGTTAGAATTGCAGCCAGGTCCCCTGCTTTTTCAATGGCTGGACCTGATGTAATTCGAATATTCACGCCCATTTCATTCGCTAATACATGAGATAAGGTTGTTTTTCCTAAACCTGGCGGCCCATAAAAGAGAACATGGTCAAGAGACTCGTTGCGCTGTTTTGCAGCATCGATTAGAATAGATAAGTTCTCACGAACTTGATCCTGACCAATCACATCCGCCAGGGAAGTTGGTCTTAAGGTTTGATCCAGACGATCATCAGGTTTTGCTTCGGGACTAATCATTCTTTCATCGCTCATGTGTTCGATTATACCTTCAAAATTCTTCCTGAGATGAAAATATTTTATTCATATTTCACCCATTTCTACAAACAAACAATGAAAGTTTTCTTGTTATTTGCCATGGTTATAAACGTTTCTTCTTGTTCTCCATCCATAGATTTGACCCGACCAATCGGGTTTGGATTATCTTCCAAAGCTGATGCGGATGAATGGGCAAATGAATTAGGGGCTCAATGGTACTTTGATTGGGGTACGAAAGCATCAAGAACGTCCCCTCAATTAGAATATTGGCAAACCATTCGCGTCAATCAAAATGGTTATTCTCCATCCAGAGACAAAATCGAATCGATCGCAAAAAAATATTCAGGATATACATGGATTATCGGGAATGAACCTGATAATTCTTTACAGGACAATACACCTCCAGAGAAGTATGCTCAAATTTATCATGAGTTATACAAATTAATCAAATCCAAAGATAGGAGTGCAAAAATTGCTATCGCTGGTGTGAGCCAACCTACACCTGCCAGACTGGCTTATCTCAGTAAAGTTCTGGAGAGTTACGAACAGATGTATAACGAAAAATTACCCGTTGATTGGTGGAATATCCATGCGTATGTTTTGAGAGAGGAAGATAATTCCTGGGGTGCAGGTTTACCTGTCGGTCTATCCATAAAACATGGTGAACTTTATGAAATTGAGCAACATGGAGACATCTCCATTTTTCAGCAAAATCTGATCGTTTTCAGAAAATGGATGAAAGAGAATGGTTATCAAGATAAACCTCTGGTAGTCACCGAGTATGGCATATTATTGCCGGAGGAATTTGGCTATACTCAAGAAATTATTTCAGATTACTTGAAACGCACAAGCGAATGGATGTTGACGTATCAGGATGAAGAAATTGGATTTTCTGAAGATAATTATCGTCTGGTTCAAAAATTTGCCTGGTTTAGTTTAAGTGACCCGAATTTCCCTTCAGCCAATCTGATAGATCTGGAAAGAAAGATCTTGACATTGGCTGGTAATTCTTTTTACTCGCTTTCACAAAAGAATATTACAAAAAGATAAAAAATTCCTTTATTAGTCATCACATGCTATAATGACCTCGACTAATTCATCAGGAGTTATCCATGACCAGTTTGATGATTTCAAAACATCCTTTATTAGCACATAAACTTTCAAAATTACGTGACGTAAAAACCGAACCAAAGAAATTCAGAGAGTTGGTACGGGAAATGGCCGGTCTGCTGGCCTATGAAGCCACAGCCGATTTAAAAATTGAACCAATTGAAGTTCAAACACCTCTTGAAATTGCACATGGCTTTGAGTTGAAAGAAAAAATTGGTTTGGTGCCAATTCTGAGGGCAGGTCTGGGGATGGTAGAAGGTATCTGGGAACTCATGCCTTCCTCGGAAGTTTGGCACATTGGCATTTATCGTGATGAAAAAACACTGAAACCAGTTGAATATTACAATAAACTTCCTACCGAGCCGACTGTAAGTGTCTGTCTTGTATTGGATCCAATGCTGGCTACAGGTGGTTCAGCAGTGGCAACGGTGGATGTACTTAAACGTTGGGGAGTAAACCGTATAAAATTTGTAGGCTTAATTGGAGCTCCTGAAGGTGTTGCAAAATTACAAAAACATCATCCGGATGTGCCCATTTATTTGGCCGCATTAGATGATCATCTTAACGAAGTAGGTTATATTGTGCCAGGACTTGGTGATGCTGGAGATCGGCAATTTGGAACCGGATAATATGGTTTTTTAATTCAACTAGTTTCATCTGAGTGTATAAACACCAATCATATCGAAGCAATTTTTTCAATGACAAAAAAGCATTGAATAATTGCTTTTTTATTCAAAATTTATTAATTAATGGGTGCTAACTTTTAATTTCTAACAAATCTCAATCCAGCCATTCTGAAAATTACCAGTCTTAAAATCCAGAAAGGCATAAAAATCAATAAATGAACCAATACTGATACCATTAAAACAAATGATATGGATATTAACCAATTATTAATGACAGGATAAATGGAATCCAGCATCCAATCTCCCAGGCCAGAGATGATCACCACCGCCAGGATAATAGAAATTACTAGAATGATAATTTTCCAGGATTGACGATCTGCCTCCGATGGGATCATAGTAGTACTAATTGCAAAGGCTAAATAAAACCACAAACCAAAATCTATCATCTGAGGTAAATTCTTAAGTGAAATCACAAATGCACTTAAATTAGCTTCATAAGTTAAATTAGCGAGAGCAGTAAATCCCAATTTTTGAGTCCCAATAAAAGCAACCAAAAACAATCCAATAATAAAAGGTGCCAGCCCAATGAGTGAATCCCTGATCACATCACTTTTGGCTGTCTGAACAAAACCTAATCTTATTTTGCCTTGTTTTGTGACCTCAGGAAGAAGTGATATCTTTTTTACCGGTACACGTAATAAGATTGCCATTAATAAATGACTTATTTCATGAATAAAAACACCTGGCAATAATAATATTGAAAATATTCCAATTGCCAGGTTGGGTTTTCGAGTGAGAAATAATAAAATAATTTGTATTTCCCTTTGCAATAAGCGTTGGGCAAAAATCAAAACCAGTAAGCTTATCGTAAAGAAAAAAAAACCATCAAATTTCAAAAGGTCTCACTTCGCTGCTGCTTTAACAATTTCTATGAAATCGGGTTTTAAAGAAGCTCCACCGACCAACGCGCCATCAATTTCAGGTTGTGAGAAGTAATCAAATGCATTGCTACCGTTTACAGAGCCACCGTATTGCACTCTGATCGCTTGAGCGATTCTTTCTCCAAAAATATTTTTTAGAGGTGTTCGAATCGCCTTGAAAATGATGTCATTGGCAGTCTCAGGATCACACGCCAAACCCGTACCAATTGCCCATACAGGTTCATAGGCAATGACAATTTTTTCTGCAAGCTCATTTTCGATGTTTTGAAGTCCGATCTCCATTTGGCGAGTAACAACTTCCAGTGTCATACCTTTTTGGTTCTCATACAGCGTTTCACCCACACACATAATTGGAACAATATCATTCGTCAAAGCTGCAATTACCCTTATGTTTACGGTGGTATCAGTTTCTCCAAAATAGGATCTTCGTTCAGAATGACCTATAATCGCATATTTGGCAAATTCCTTAACCATGATTGGTGATATTTCGCCTGTGAAAGCACCTTGTTTCTCCCAATGAATATTTTGAACTCCAACCCCAATAGAACTATTTTGTAACATAGATGATACTTTGCTTAATGATGTGAATGGAACACAAAAAACAGTCTCAACAGATGAGATTTTTTCAATATCATTTTTCAAGATCATTACAAGCTCTTCGGCTTCTGCAACAGTTTTATGCATCTTCCAATTTCCAGCCACTATAGGTTTTCGCATTTTATTCCTCTCATAAATAAGCTAATTAAATTTATTTTACCCCAACACGGTCGTTGAAAAGTGCTTATCTTCACATTAGCTTTGTTCCTATGCATTTTAATTGGTTTAATAAGACACTGAAATGACCATTGACGTTCTATACAAGAACGATTATGATGAAATTACCAGGTTGACCAGATGATCGCGGCGCTAAATGTGTCGAGGAAAGTCCGCACTCCATAGAGCGAGGTGCCGGGTAACACCCGGAGCGGGAATGCCTATTTAGGTAACCTGCTAGAACGGGCCACAGAAACAAACTGCCTTAATGGCGATGGTGAAATGGTGGTGTAAGAGACCACCGGCGATTGTAGTAATACAACGGCCAGGTAACCCTCATCTGGAGCAAGGCCAAGCAGGAACATAGCCATTTGGCAGGAGGCTGCTCGTCTCCTCATAAGTTCCGGGTAGGCTGCATGAGTGAATTGGTAACAATACACCTAGAGAGATGATCATCCTTTAAATTGCCGTCCGAAGAGGATACCCAATGAAAAGACAGAATGCGGCTTATCGGTTGACCTGGTATTTTTTTAATAAACTTCTTCTACAAAGGATTGATCGGTAATTGGAGGTCTTACATAACCTTCTTCCTTTTGCCTGGGGGGCAATTCGATAGGTTCAGGAGTAAGGTCTTGATATGGGATCATACTGAGAAGATGGTGGATACAATTTAGCCTGGCTCGTTTCTTATCATCTGCATTAACCACATACCATGGAACCTGTTTGATGTCTGTGTGTGCGAACATCTGATCTTTGGCTTTGGAGTATTCCACCCACTTTGATCTGGATTGTAAGTCCATTGGACTTAATTTCCAACGTTTGGTTGGATCTTTGATCCGATCTTCGAATCTCTTTTCCTGTTCTTCATCACTGACAGAAAACCAATATTTTATGAGAATAATTCCTGAACGAACTAACATTCGTTCAAATTCGGGAACAGATCTTAAGAATTCTCTATACTCATCTTCAGTGCAAAACCCCATCACTTTTTCAACACCAGCCCTGTTATACCAGGATCGGTCAAATAACACCATCTCACCGGCTGCAGGTAAATGGGTAACATATCTTTGAAAATACCACTGTGTCTTTTCACGTTCTGTTGGAGCAGGTAAAGCGACTACACGCACATTTCTGGGATTAAGACTTTCTGTGATTCTTTTTATTACTCCACCCTTTCCAGCTGCATCTCTCCCTTCAAATATAATGACCACTTTTAATCCTTGATCTTTGACCCATTCCTGTAGTTTAACAAGTTCGACCTGAAGTTTTCCTAATTCTTTTTCATAAAACTTTTTTGCTAATTTAGGTTTTTTATCATTGTTGATAATTTCTTCAGGTTCTATTTCCAGCACCATGTTATTTTTCGATTTCTTGTTCTTATCTTTTTTCGCCATCTTTTCCTCGCCTTATGATTACCATCATTCGTCTCCTCTAATTATATAGATGAGTAGAAAAAAATTCCATTTGAATTTTGGACATAGAATTCAGAATTTTTTTGATTGGCTTAATCAAATGAAAATTTCAATTGATGAATCGGTGTTTTGCCATTCATTAGGATATATTGAGATACCGATTCTATAGAGAACCCTAAAATTTTCAAATCATCTTCTGATTGAATTTTCTTTTGTTTGCGATACCGTGCAATTATTTCAACCTTTTTCGGTCCAATTCCTGGGATTCTCAATAGCTCTTCTCTGGATGCTCGATTGATCTCAACTGGATTTCCTATCAAATTGTTTTCTGCCCAGAATTTTTTTGGATCACAATTCAAATCCAGGAAACCTTTTTGATCAAATGCAAAATCCTCAAATGTGAAACCATAATCTCGTAAAAGAAAAGATGCCTGGTAAAGCCGGTGACCTCTCATTGGATTTTCAGCAGGAAAATTCTCGAGTGGAGTATTCAAGACCGGCGTAAAAGTCATATAATAAATTCTTGCCATGTGAAAATTCTGAATTAAATAATCGCTTGCTTTAAGAATTTCTACATCATTCTCTCCTGAAGGACCAATCACCATTTGTGTGGTCAGTGATGGCCATTTTTGTCTCCAATTTTTCTTTGGATCGTGATTTTTTCTTATGGATTCCACCCATTTCAACCTCGAAAATAATTCTTCTCCAAAATTTTTGAGTGGCGCTAAATTATTCAGTCGCTCGGGGTTGGGAGCTTCCAGATTGACAGACACTCTATCCGCATATTTCATCAATTGTTTAATCTGATCATACTCTGCACCAGGCATAATCTTCATATGCAAATAACCGTCAAATTTCCTTTTAGTTCTTAAAATTTCAGCTGTGTCAATAATTTTGTCCTGTATCCGCACACCTCCCCCAGCGATACCAGAGCTTAGAAATAATCCTTTAGCAATATTCTTTTGATTTAAATCAAGAAAAGTGTTTGCCATTTCGTCTGGAGTAAAAGTTGCTCGATGAAAATCACGTCCCGCTCTAAAGGAACAATACTTACAATTTCTTTCACAAACAGAAGTGATCATGCTTTTTAATAACGGAATTGTCTTTCCTCCAGACATCTTTGCATAGGTCACCATGGGGTGTTTTTCAACAGTGGATTTTTCAGGACAATTCATTATGGATGTTTCAAGACTTTCCCCCTCCTCAGCATCCATATTCTCTGATAAAAGACTTAATTTTTTAAACCTATCCATATCTCAATTATAGAACTAATGTTCTTTTATTGCAAGAGAAAATCTTGTGAAGTAAGATAATATGGTGTAATATGAAAAACAGAAAGTTGAGGAAAGTTTATGCTGAGTGGGATGCGAAGGATTCAAAAGATAATTTCCATTTTAATAATTCTTATTATTTTTTTTATCAACCTACCCAGCGATATTTTTGCTCAAACAGTTGACGTAAACAATAATTTGAGTTTCGTGGTTAATTCACAGAAGACATTTTACGGATTCAACGCGGGTTCACTTAACAAGGAATTACGTTTTCGTTACAAGCAGCAAAATCGTCAAAATTTTTTATTTGTTGATTTGTTTGAGAATAATCAGTTTTACACAATCAGTGCTTACAATAGCGAAGGTATCTTCATCTTGATTCAGGATCATCCTGGGAGTCAACAACAAAACAGATTATCTCCAACAGAATTTGAAAATCATTTCTCAGAATTACTATTCGGTGCATCTACAATTCCAGATTTAAATTCGGAAGAATATTCAATGAATAAATGGATTATTCCAAATTCAAATTTAATTTTTGCTGATAAATTTGGAAAAACGATCATCATTTACTCAGATAGCACTGATTATCAAATTTATGAAAATGACCTCCCATACCAGGGTATCACGTATCATTATCCATATGATAAATTTAACAACAATCTTGATAATGATGGACTGGATTTATTTTACAATCTATTGATGGATGAAATTAACAAAACGGATGAAAATTTTTCAGAGGAATTTGGGTTGAAAATTCTTACAGAATTTCAACCATTAAACGATACACTTACATCCATATTAATATCACCTAACGATAACCAGGTATATATTTCCCTGGATAAGAATGCAAATGAAGTTTGGCGATTTGATATTAATGGTGGAACTGTTGAAACTCATAGTGGATTTGATAAAAACCACAAAGCAAATATCCCTAAATTAGGAATTACCTCCTCAGATTTGAAAATTCTGAATTTCAGCAATGAGGACTTAACGAGAGGAATTATTGCAATATCAATAGCAATATTATTAATCGTCATTATTTCTATTCTTGTGTATCTACCCAGAAATAAAGTAAATCAACAAGAAGAAATGAATTAATAAAAAAACCAGACCTAAATCAAACAAGGGAAATTCTTTTACCATAGAATTCAAAATGATTTTCAAGTGTCTTAGAGATTACTTTTACTAATAAAGTTTAATCCAAATTATTATTGGTATTCTTCTTTTGGAAGTGTGTTGTTGTATCGCTTCCTGAATAAAACACCAACCGCAGAACTAATATGTGCTCCAAATAGAATCACATAGCTGGAAAAATAAATCCACAGCAATAAAGCAATTATTCTTCCCAATGATCCATAGATTAATTCGTATCGCACCCATTGACTGGATATATACCAGTTCATGGCAATCGTAATTACTTCAGTCAGAATGATGGCAAATGAAGCACCCCAAAAAGCTTCCGAAGGTTTCACCACTGCTTTTGGAATCCATTGATACATAACCCAAAAAATAATGAAACGAAAAACTCTTGGGGTAATATATGCCAGAATTTCGAATAAAGTCGTTTGAAAAATTGGTATTTGGAAATATGCTAATAAATTCTCAACAAGTTCAATACTTAATAATGTATTAATCCCCCATAATATCAAGATCAAAATAGACAGACCTATAATAATAATAATTCCGATTAATCTTCTTTCTAAAAAATTATGAGATCTTTCATCCGACCAGGCACGATCAACATTCAATGCAAAAATATTAAACATGGTTGTCGCTGACCAAATTAAACCAATGATTGCCAACCATCCAACAGCACCTCGTTTAATCAGAACATTTTCTATATTGGAGACGATAATATCTGGACTGATAGGAATCAAATCAATAATAAATTGATATACCAGATCCTGAACAAACTGAGATTTTAAGATAAAACTGGCAAAAGAGATGATTACCAATATTAGAGGAAACATTGAGAAAAAAGTAAAGTATGCCATGGAAGCTGCAGCTTCAGGAGCTCTTTCCTTTGCAAAAGTTTGACCAGCCAACCTGAATACATCCAGACTTCCATGTAAATTTTTATTAATTTTTAAATAGACGGGTCTGACATATTTTTTTATTAGTGATTGATCAATCTTTTTCCAGAACATAAATCCATTTTACCGTTAAGATTTCAAAAACCATAATAATTAATGATTCTCTCTATTGAAGATAGACCCATTTGCCTGTTTATTTTTATTTATTTTTATTTTCTTGACAGCACTAGAGCACAATAATATAATCTTTTTCACTTATCTTTAATATGCGGGCATAGTTTAGCGGTAAAACGAATGCTTCCCAAGCCTTAATCACGGGTTCGATTCCCGTTGCCCGCTCATGGATAAATGACTGATTTTTACAGTCATTTTTCTTTTTAACCAATTTAATTTAACACCATGCTAAAATCATATGATAGAAAATATTATTATTGTCCTGGAAAAACCTTATGATTGACAGCAACCCTATTCCTAAAACAAATTTAGATCAAGAAAAAGAATTGATAAGTACGATTTCCTTAAAGGGTCTCTCGGTTCTTGTTGTGGAGGACAATGTCTCCAATTTTGTCTTAATGGCAAGAATGTTAGGATATTTAGGTATTCATTGTGAGTGGAAGACTTCCGGCTACGAAGTCGTTGAATTTGCAGATAGTCTCCCAAAATTAGATCTCATATTGATGGACATTCGGTTACCATATGAAGATGGTTACAGTGCCCTTAAAAAGATTCAAAAATCCGAACGTTTGAAGAATATCCCGGTTGTAGCAATAACAGCTGAAGCTGATCCATTACAAATCGAAAAGGCCAAAGCAGCTGGATTTAATGGCTTCCTCGGAAAACCATTAAATCTGGATCGATTTCCAGATCAAATGAAAAAAATACTTTCAGGAGTTCCGGTTTGGGAGTTATAAAGAAAAGATAAAATGGTGAAATTTGATAATAAACGCAAAAGTCTCTTAACAAAACTTCTCACAATTAAGAATAATTCAGATAGTAAACCTCAATCTGGTAATCTGCTAAGTTGGGAATTTATCATTGATTCAGAAGGAAATTACCTCAATATCAGCCCTGAGGTTACTGATTGTCTTGGCATTCCATCTTCCGAATTCCTGGATCAGTCCATTTTTACTTTTTCTATCAATCAATCCTCAGGGGAAAAGTTATTTTCACAATTTTCTGAACAAAATTTCCCGCTGGACCAGGATGTGATGTTTTTATCAAATAATGGAAATTTGCTTTACTGTAATTTGAAATTAACAAAATTTTCTGAAGAATATCATTCCAAACCAACGTACATAGGCATTGCACAGACACTAGAGGATTTACACGGCTCGATTAAACCAAAATCCGAAGAAAAAATATCAGAATTTAATGTTGTTGAAACACAATCACAGACCATTGAAGAAGAAATCCAGGAATTATTTGAGGATAAAAAAGTAAGTCCAAAAACTGAAGAACAAGTTCCTATACTGAAAATATCTGAAACGCTATTCTCACCTGCAGTACTGGATGATCTACAGCGATATTCGGTCGAAGTAAATCATCTAATTGAGCCAATCGATATTTACAAATTGACTTACAAAGTTATTAATGAGCTTATTCCGAATCAAAATCTTTCAATGGGTGTAACTCAAAAACAGACCCCAACCATGATTTTTCCTATTCGCAAAGTAGAAAATGAAATTAGTTACTACCCAGAAAATGATGATTACGAACCAGTTCTAAAATATATAGTTCAATCTAATCAGGTAATCATTCAAAATGACCAGATACCTCCATCTGTAAAAAAAATTATCATTTCACACTTAAAATTATTCCCTAACTCGTTGTTAGGTGTTCCCATAAGCGCAGGAAATCGTGTTTTGGGCGCTATTCTCTTACATGATAAGAAAACAATTAATCGGTTTACCGATATTGATTTGCAATATTTATCTGCAATTGGAACCAAAATGGCTACCGCTTTGGAAAATGCTTTTTTGTTTCAAGAAATGCAGTACGCGTTATCTGTAATTGAAATACGTGAGCAATATCAAACACTAATCTCCCAATCTGTAAAAATTTTAGCTAACACAGGCACTAAAAATCTGAATGAAGCAATGGGATTAATGGGAAAAGCCTCGAATATTGATCGTGTTTTCTTTGCACAATCGAATGTTAGCGATGAAACCCAAACCTGGTCGATTCAATCAAATTGGTATTCTGTGGATAAATACAACACATCTCACCTGACTCATCAAATCCTTTTTGAGGATTTTGAAGAGTTTATTCCAGCATTAATGGACAAAGGATTTTTCCAGGTTAACTTCGAAAATCTAGATCGACCGATTGATGAATGGTTAAGCAATAGAGGAACAAAATCCATTCTTGCCTTAGCTGTAAACAGTCACGATTCAATTCCAGGAATGATTGTTTTGGAAGATTTGCATCAAAATCATTATTGGAATGTCGATGAAATTAGATTTCTAGGATTGGTTTCTGAAACCTTGTCCAGCATTATTGCATATGAAGAAAGAATAATCCAGTTAAATAACAAGTTGTTAGAAACCGAAACAATAAACATAATAAAAGACAATCTTTTTTTTGCATCCACAATAGAAGAAATTCTACAAATAGTGATGAAGTATATCTTTTCATTGGATATCAATGAAAGTGCCGTATATATATTTGGGGAACCAGAATCAGCCAGACCAGAGCATTATGAGGTGGTTGCAAATTGGTCAAAAGATCCAGATTTCAATCAACCCATTCAAACCCATACATTCGATCGAAATACAGTGAATACTTTATTTCAGCAAGAATTCCCCACATATTTCGCTGATATAAAAAATGCTAACCTTTCCAAACGAACAATTCAATTGTTCTCTCACCTGAACATTTCATCCCTGGGTATTATTCCCCTTAAATCAAAAACAAGAAAAATCGGGTCAATAATTATTTGTTCTGAAGTCGTTCATGAATTTTCAAAAGAAGAACAAAATTTAGTTGAAATATTATTGGAAACAATAACATCCTCAGTTGAAAAATTCTTAATTCATGAACATTCTCATGAAAGGTTTTTTGAAAACACTTTCTTCAAAAATATCAATAAATTAGTCAAAACACAAAATCCTCGTGACATTATATTGTTTTTATCCGAATATATTCATGAAAGTTCGGTGGGTGATTGTTCGTTCTTCGTTCTTGAAAAAAAAGAAAATCAGAATTCATTCGAGTACTTTGAGATTAACAAAGAATATTCAACAAATGAGATGTCTTCCCTTTATGATGATTGGAATTCAATAAGATTTAACGACTTTTTAAACGAGCTGATAAAGTTAAATATTGATCGTTTTGACAATCTCTCTAATTTAAATCTTCAGGACGAAATCCTTGACGAGATAAATAACTATAAAATTGAAAGTGGTTATATTTTACCTCTCTATTTTAACGACCTTATTTCTGGGTACATCACGATTATCTCTAATAAACCATTCATCATTAACCCTGAAAAAATTTCCCATCTAAAATATGCAGCGAATGAACTATCAATTCTTTTAACAAATCGAGCTACATTGAGAGATTTCTCTGAACTTGATAACAAAATCAATATCGCAGCCAGTATTGTTCATGATACATCATCTATTCTAAATTTGGATTTATTAATTAAGAATATAACGAAACAAATTCAGGAAAAATTTGGTTTTCTATCAGTAGCGATTCATGTTTGCAATAATGAAAATAAATTACTTGACAAAGCTTCTGTATCGTATGATGGATATGATGATAACGATCAACATGCACCGGGATTAAGAGAAAATTCCTATCTGATCATCTCAGATGTTTTTGAAAAAGGTCAGGCAGTTATTTTGAAGGATGTTTCGGATCAAAATGAAAATCCTTTCAATTTGGAAACACAATGGACGAAATCTCAGCTTGTTTTGCCATTAAAAATCGGTGATGAAATAATCGGGGTTTTGGATATCCATTCGAACCAATCCAACGATTTTGAATCGAAAGATTTGCGTTATTACCAGTTATTAGCCGATCAAATTGCCATTGAAATTGAAAACGCTAAATTGTACGAGAAAACTCAAAACACAATCAAAGACATTTCCGATATAGATCGAGTAAAAAGTCAATTTTTGGCAAATATGAGCCATGAATTTCGAACACCCTTAAATTCAATTATTGGATTTTCTAAGGTAATAATGACCGGAATTGACGGTCCCATCAATGAGACACAAAAACAAGATCTAACTGCGATTCACAGCGCCGGTCAATATTTATTAAGGCTGGTTAATGACATTTTGGATATCACCAAAATTGAGGCAGGAACAATGAAATTAACGATGGATAGAACCAACATCCCCAATCTAATCCAGTCTTTGCTTCCTGCAGCTGAAAATCTGGTAAAAGACAAAGTAATAAAATTTGAAGTTGTCAATTCTAAAGATTTACCAGAAATAATTGTAGATCGTGATCGCATAAGTCAGGTGTTGATGAATATTATTTCCAATGCTGTTAAATTTACTGAATATGGAAAAATAACAATTTCAACCTCTCTTGTCAAAGGATTAGGAAAAAATCAAGAAGTTATGATTACTATATCTGACACCGGTATGGGAATAAACCAGGCAGATCAGGCAAAATTATTCAGACCATTTGAACAAGCAGCATCTACAGAAAATATCAGAGCATTTGGTTCCGGATTAGGTTTGGCGATTAGCAAATCTTTGATCCAACTCCATCGCGGGAGAATTGGTTTGTTGAAGAGTTCACCGGGAAAGGGCTCAACTTTCTTTATTGCGTTGCCGGTTAACTAGTTAGTTTCTTAAAAAGTAAATTCATGAAAAAATCATGAATTTTTGGGGTGCCTGGACGGTTTCGAACCCTCAACCTCTTCATCCACAGTGAAGCGCTCTGCCGTTGAGCTACAGGCACCATAGTGACCAGAATTTTATCACACAGCTAATTCATATGCAAGCTGATCTTTTATGTAGGTGACCAGATTTTCGATGAGCACATTTTCCTGTTTGCGAGTTTTGAGGTTCTTCACCGTAACCTGTTTGTTATTTTTTTCTTCTGGCCCTAGTACTAATACAATAGGCACACCAATTCGATCTGCATATTTAAATTGCTTTTGTAGTTTTTGATTCTCATTGACGAGAATTGTTGGAATCTCAGCATTTCTCAAAGTATTTGCAATTTCCAGAGAGTCTGGATATAAAGTCTCGTCAAAAACAGTAACCAATACTTTTGCAGAAGTATTTTCGAATTCAGGAAGACAATTGTATTTTTCCAATACCGATCTAAGCATTACATCTCCCATAGCAAATCCTACACCTGGCAACAATTCTCCACCGACATCACTTACCAGGTTACCGTAATGACCACCGCCAAGAATTGCACGACCTTCTTTATCCATATCTTTGGCTTCAAACACAACACCGGTGTAGTAGTCAAGGCCCCGGATAATTTGTGGGTCAAATGTCACGTATTCGCCTAGATTCATGCGTTCAAGAATTTCCATTATCAATGTCAAATCCTGGGTTTCAGACCAGAGATTCTTATCATCGAGTACAACTTTTAATCCATCAAATTGGTTTTGTGTTAACCCCAGCGAGAGTGCAAAATTCTGCCATTGTTGGAAAGATAATTTATCTTTTCGATCAACCAGGCGAAATACTGCCATTTTTAGATCTGGTTGGATTTCTAATTTTTTAAGTACAGAATCCATCAGTTCTCGGCTGTTTATAAAAATCTTGACCTGATCAGGACTTAAACCAGCTTTCTTGAAAAAGGTCGCACAAACCGCGATCAGTTCAGCATCACTCTCAGGTGAATCTGACCCAAGCATATCGACATTCCACTGGAAAAATTCACGTGTCCTGCCCTTCTGAGGTCTCTCATACCGCCAAAAAGGACCAAATGACCACCATCTTTGTGGAAATACAAGCTGTTTTTGCTTTTCAGCAATCATTCTTGCCAAAGAAGGTGTTAATTCCGGGCGTAATGTGATGAAATCTCCACCACGATCTGGAAATACAAATGCTTGTTCTTTTACCAATTCTTCCCCAGATTTTGCGGCGTATAAATCAATTCTTTCCAGAAATGGTCCATCATATTCAACATATCCGAATAATTGAGAAACTTCCCGCATTTTTCCGTAAATCCAATTGCGGATTGCCATATCTTCTGGATAAAAATCACGAGTTCCTTTAACTGGTGAAATAATCTGTGCCATATTCAACCTCTCATTCGTTTCAAGTCCAAATAATATCATAAACCCGTTGTACTTCAATTATTTTTTAACATTCATCATAATTTAAGAGTTATTAATTTCATTTTTTTGGTGAGATTTAGACGTCATGGGTATTATTAATGAAATTTTTCACAAATCAAATTCTAGGGTAAAATAATCCTATAAGAGTCATTTTTTATTGGAATGCAGGTGAAAATGAATTTAGACGAATTGGTCAAAATTGTTGACGGTAACGTATTAACAGATTTGTTTAATAAAAATGAGGTGGTATTGGGCGGATGTGGCGCTGATTTGATGAGTGATGTGTTGGCCTCTATTGAACCAGGAGCTGTATTACTCACTGGTTTATGCAATCCACAGGTTATCCGCACAGCTCAAATGGCTGATGTGGCTGCTGTTGTTCTGGTCAGAGGAAAAATACCACCATCAACAACAATTGATCTGGCTAATGATGAAGAAATTCCTTTGATAACCTCACCTTTTGGCATGTTTGAGTTATGTGGCCGGTTGTTTAAAGCCGGATTACCAAGTCTTGAAAAATCTGTAACAGACCAATCAGATTGTGGTTGTGATTAAAAGAATAGAGTCGCAATGGCAACCAATTCCCCTCAGAGAAAGCGAATAATTTCAGATCAGGAAGCAGAAAATATTTCTCGTGTAGAGGAATTGGCATACGAGATAAAGGTCAGCGAAGTTATGACCAGCGATTTGATTAGTTTCTCTCCAGAAATTACGATGCAGGAAGTTCTGGATGTTTTTCGCCAAAAAAGGATTTCAGGTGCGCCAATCGTTTCTCCCGTTGGAGACCTGATTGGAATCATATCCATGGAAGATTTAATTCGTTGTCTGATTGATAAGGATTTAGATTCGACAATCAATAAATATATGACCACCAGGTTGTTCACCATTCTACCCACAGATCCGGTGATCGAAGCATCCAAGAAATTTGTTTCTACAAATTTTGGTAGATTACCGGTGGTCGATAAAGATCATAAATTGGTTGGCATGATTACCAAAGGTGATATCAATCGTGGTCTATTAAGAGCGCTCGAGACCGACTACCAGGAAGAAGAAATTCGCAAATATAGGGCAAGCCATTTATTTGAAGATATCGAATCCGATCGAACCAGCCTCATCCTGCGTTACCAAATTCAACAAGGAAATTTTGATATTGGAGGTCAGGCTTCTTCCAATATAAAACGGGCACTAATTCGTTTAGGAGCCTCCAAACAAATAGCTCGTCGCTGTGGAATCGCCATCTATGAAGCCGAAATGAATCTCATCATTCACACGACTGAAGGTGGAGTGTTACGGGTAGAAATAGAACCTCATCAAATTTCTATCGACGCATATGATTATGGACCAGGAATTAAAGATGTTGATCTGGCGATGAAACCAGGGTATTCCACAGCATCGGATGCAGTTCGTGAAATGGGATTTGGAGCAGGTATGGGGCTTGTTAACATTTCGCGTTGTGTGGATCAAATGAAACTGGAATCTGTCTGGGGAAAAGGTTCGCGTTTGAAAATGCGGTTATTCCTGGATTCGGAACATATTACTCAAGAATCGGAGAATCAAAAATCATGATTAATTTGGCAGCCATTATTGATAAATTAGAATTAAAGGTACTCACAGCAGAAAAAGATTTTTCACAAATATCCGTAAAGAAAGGATATACATCTGATCTTTTAAGCTGTGTGATGGCAGGTGCACCCAACTCATCCATCTGGGTAACATTACAGGCGCATAATAATATTGTAGCTGTTGCTGCCCTTCTGGAACTGAGTGCCATCATCATCACTGAAGGTGCAACACCAGACCCGGTTACTATTCACAAAGCCAATGAAGAAGGTATCACTTTATTGCAGACTGAACAAAATTCTTTCCACACGGTTGGATTGTTATGGGAATTAGGGATTAGAGCAGAAAAATAGAGAAAATTTTGAAAAAATATAGAGCTGATTTACACGTGCATACGGTATTATCTCCGTGTGCAGAAATAGAAATGTTGCCACCTCTGATCGTTTCAGAAGCAAAAGTTCGAGGAATTGACTTGATCGCAATCACCGATCATAACGCTTCTGCAAATATCAGCGCAGTTCAAAAAGCAGCATCTGGTTCAGGAATAACTGTAATTCCCGGTATGGAATTACAAACAAAAGAAGAAGTACATGTTCTTTGCCTATTTGATACAATGAATCAAATAATGGAATTTCAGAGACTCGTTGATCAAAAAATCCCACCGATAAAAAATCGTCCTGACTTTTTTGGTGAACAATTGGTGGTGGATGAGAAAGGAGATTTCATTCGTAAAGAAGATAAGCTTTTAATTACTTCAACATCCTTCAGTTTATACGAAGCTTATCATTGCGTTAATGAAATTGGCGGACTTTTAATACCAGCACATGTCAATCGCAAAGCAAATGGTTTATTAGAAATTTTAGGTTTTGTACCGGATGATATCCCCTTTTTAGCGCTTGAATTATCCAGACATATTTCTCCGAAGGAAGCAAAAGAAAAATTTCCTCAAATTACTTCATTCGAACTCATACAGAATGGTGATGTCCACCGATTATCAGAATTTATAGGTACAACAATTTTTGAAATAGAAAGTCCTTCAATTACTGAAATAAAACTTGCATTAAGAAAAGAAGCAAATCGATCTTATATTGTTAATCCCATAATTTAAGAAAGGAAATTATAATTTTTAATGATCATTAGTGAAATTTGTAACAAATCAAGCGTTTTTTCTTAGGGATTTGTGACTTTCAGCAATGTCGAATAATCACCCCACTAGGTAAACTTGATTAAGGATAAGCAAACAAATTTAATCCTAGATTAATTACGGAGCAATTCATGGCGAAATACGTAAAGAACATTCCAGTGAACGACCCTTTGATGATTCCTGAACAAAGAGCAATCATTGATCAGATTATTGAGGAACATCGGGAAAAACCCGGAGCTGCGATGGTAGTTCTGGGAGAGGTACAAAGCAAAATTGGATGGGTGTCAGATGCCACACAGGCGTACCTGGCTGACCAATTAGAAATACCTGTCTCTACTATTCATGGTGTTGTTACATTTTATTCTTTTTTTACAACCAACCCGAAAGGGAAACACACTATCAAATTCTGTATGGGCACAGCCTGTTATGTGGGTGGTGTTCCACAATTAATGGAGAAGGCAAAACAAATACTGGGAATAGATATTGGAGAAACTACTCCCGATGGATTGATCACGTTGGAAATTTGTCGTTGTGTCGGCGCTTGCAGTCAGGCACCTGTAATCGTGGTTGATGAGGAAGTTTTGGGCAGGGTAAAACCGAATAAACTTCCCCAGGCAATCAAACAGTTACAAAATTAGTTATACGGAATTGTGAATGAAAGAATTATCGTTACATCTACTGGATATTGCAGAAAATAGCATAAATGCAAACGCATCTCATGTAACGATTTCTATTGAAGAAAATACGACTGAAGATCGACTAACAATGGCTGTCAAAGATAATGGAAAAGGAATGCCCCCTGAAATGGCTCAGAGAATTATTGATCCTTTCACAACCAGCCGCACAACCCGAAAAGTTGGTTTAGGTATCCCTTTATTAAAAGCAGCTGCAGAAATGTGTAATGGTTTTTTAACGATTTCTTCTCAACCGGGTGAGGGAACAGAATTAATTGTCCAATTTCAACGCAGTCATATAGATCGCATGCCTTTGGGAGACGTAGCAGGAACTATTCTTCACCTGGTCGTTGGCTCACCGGAAACTCATTGGACCTTTAAATATAAAGTGAATGATGAAAATTTTGAATTTGATGATCAAATCATCAAAGCGGAATTGGATGGAATACCCCTCTCCGAACCATTGGTTCTTACATATATCAGAAATGAAATAAAGACTGGAATTAATAATATTTCAATTAAAGAATATTAAATATCAAACTAAACAGGAGTAATAACATGCCCACAATTACAAGTATTGATGATCTGAAAAGAATTCGCGAGGAAGCTCTCAAAAAACAGGAAATGAAAAGTGCTTCTGGTCAAAAACAAATAATCGTTGGAATGGGAACATGTGGAATTGCAGCAGGCGCTAGAGACACAATGAAAGCGATTCTTGAAAAAATTGAAAAAGACAATTTAAGCGGAATCATCGTCACTCAAACGGGTTGTATAGGTGTGTGTGAAATGGAACCTATCGTTCAGGTTCAAATTGGTGATGCTCCAAAAGTTACCTATGGGAAAGTCACCAAAGACATCGCTGCCAGAATTATTGACGAACACGTTCTTTCAGGAAATATTGTAAAAGAACACATGGTTAATATCTAAGCAACAAAGCTGAAATTTAGAAAAGCAGGTTATATGATGAAATACTTTCGAACTCACGTCTTGGTATGCGTAGATCCTGAATGTCTTTCGAAAGGTGCGCATGACATCTTAGATGCTCTCAATGATGAACTGGTGGCCACAGGATTAATTGACGAGGTTCAGGTACTGGAAACTTCCAGAATTGGCGCCTGTTCTCTGGGTCCAGAAATGATGGTTTACCCAGAAGGTGTTCACTATGCTGGAATGACTGTTGATGATATTCCCTATATCGTGGAAGAACATTTTCTTAAAGGTCGGGTTGCCCAGAAATTTATTTTACCCATCAAACAGATCAAAGATGAAGAATTGACTGCACCAACGGCAAAGGAAATTCGGGTAGTTCTTAGAAATTGTGGAGTTATTGATCCAGAAAATATCGAAGATTATATCGCCCAGGATGGGTATATGGCCCTGGCAAAAGTCATGACGGAAATGACCGCTGATGACGTCATCAACGAAATCAAAAAATCTGGTTTACGCGGACGAGGTGGCGCTGGTTTTCCCACATATCTTAAATGGACATTCACGAAGCAGGAAAAAAATGATACCCGGTTTGTGATTTGCAATGCTGACGAAGGAGATCCAGGGGCATTTATGAACCGACGTGTTTTGGAGTCAGATCCTCATTCTGTCATCGAAGGAATGATTATTGCTGCATATGCAATCGGTGCAAGACAAGGGTATATCTATTGTCGAGCGGAATATCCAATTGCAGTAAAAACCCTTAATATTGCCATTCAACAGGCCAAAGGACTTGGGCTCTTAGGTGAAAATATTATGGGCACAGATTTTTCATTTGATCTGGAAGTAAGAATGGGTGCAGGCGCATTTGTGTGTGGCGAAGAAACTGCCTTGATGAATTCAATCGAGGGTAAACGAGGTGAACCACGACCAAGACCACCCTTCCCATCTGTCAAAGGTTTATGGGAAAAACCATCGAATATCAATAATGTCGAGACCTATGCCAACGTTCCTCAAATAATTTTAAAAGGTGCCGAATGGTTTGCAAGTATGGGCACCGAAAAAAGTAAAGGGACCAAGACTTTTGCAATGGCAGGTGATATTAATCACACCGGTCTGATAGAAGTACCGATGGGAATTACACTGCGAGAGATCATTTTTGATATTGGAAACGGAATTCGGGATAACAAGGAATTCAAAGCCATTCAAACTGGTGGACCCATGGGTGGTTGTTTACCAAAAGAATACCTGGATCTTCCAGTTGATTATGAATCGCTTGTACAGGCTGGTTCCATGATGGGTTCTGGTGGAATGATCGTCATGGACGAAGACACTTGTATGGTGGACATCGCCAGATTTTTTATGGAATTCACGCAGGAGGAGAGCTGTGGAAAATGCACACCATGCCGTGTCGGTACAAAAAGGATTCTGGATATTCTCGAAAGGATTTGCGCAGGACATGGCCGTCAAGGAGATATTGAACAACTTGAAATGCTCTGTAAAGAGATAAAACAAGATTCCCTGTGTGGTCTGGGGCAAGGTGCGCCTAATCCAGTAGAAAGCACGCTAAAACATTTTCGAAATGAATATGAAGCCCATATTTTAGAAAAACGATGTCCTGCCAAAGTCTGTAAGGCATTAATTCGTTATCAAATCATCGAAAATACATGCACTGGTTGTACTGTTTGTGCCAGAAATTGCCCGGTAAATGCCATTTCTGGAGAACGACGTCAACCACATTCGATTGATCCAGATATCTGTATTCGATGTGGTATTTGTGTTCAGGTATGTAATTTTAATGCAATTGAAATTGTTTAATTAATTTAGACAGAATCGAGTCAAGCTATTCATCCAAATTTCATCCCAAATCAAGGAGTATTACATGACAAATAAAAATGAAAAAGATCGCTCCATCAGTGAAGCTGTCGATTCAGCGATCAATCATTTTGGAGATAACCGCGAAGAACTGATTCCAATATTAAATCATGTGAATCGGATACTCGGTTACCTTCCCTCAGAAGCACTGGAAGAAATCAGCAAACAATTAAAATCATCTCGATCTCAGTTGTTTTCTGTAGCCAGTTTTTATCATATGTTATCCACCAAACCCAGGGGAAAACACGTGATTCAATTTTGCGAAAGTGCACCATGCCACGTTGTAGGTGGTCGTGAAGTATGGCAAACATTGAAAGAAGCCGTAAACCTGGAAGAAGATGAGACTTCTCCAGACGGAAAATGGTCACTCATAACAACCAGCTGTTTAGGGCTTTGCGGAGTAGGACCGGTTATTGTTATCGATGATGATGCGTATGGTAATGTCACACCGGAACAAATTAAAGATATTTTAGCCAAATACAGCGACTAGGAGATTATCGATGAAATCTGTACGATCAATGGTTTTAGTCTCAAGCGATCCAATCAGCATGGAACGAGGTGCTGCGCAAGTCTATGAAAACTTGAAAACTGAAATTGAAACATTAGGTTTATCGGATGAAATATCACTCACAATGATTGGTGATGTCGGAAGGCATGATGCCTTACCTTTCGTTATTGTTTATCCTGAAGCCACCATTTATGGTCCTGTAAAACCAGAAAATGCTCAACACTTGGTAGAAGAACATTTGTACAAGGGTCGTGTTGTTCCTGAATTACAGGCTTCTCATAAAGAACTAACCGGAAAAATTGCCTGGGTCAATGCCAGAAAAGGAACCTTACCAGCAGAACAGCGAATTGTCCTTCAACGAGTAGGAGTTATTGATCCCGAAAATATCGAAGAATACATCATCAATGATGGATATCAAGCATTAGGGAAAGTACTTTCGGAAATGAGCCCGAGAGATGTTATTGAAGAAGTAAAAGCTTCCGGCCTTCGTGGACGTGGTGGAGCAGGTTTTCCTACCGGATTGAAATGGGGATTTGTTGCAGGCACACCGGCCAAGAAAAAATATGTGATTTGTAATGGCGATGAATCCGAACCTGGCACATTCAAAGATCGTCTAATTCTGGAAGGTGATCCTCACAGTATCATTGAGGCGATGTCTATCGCTGCTTATGCAGTCGGGGCAAATGAAGGATTTATTTACATACGAGGTGAATATCTGCTAGCTCAGGAACGCCTTAAGAAAGCCATTAAGCAAGCCTATGATTATGGCATACTGGGTGAAAAAATCTTCGGATCTGAATTTAATTTCGATATTCATGTTCACAGCGGTGCCGGAGCGTATATATGTGGTGAGGAAACTGCTCTCATTGAATCAATTGAAGGAAAAAGAGGGGAACCTCGCGCTCGCCCTCCATATCCAACCACGCATGGTTTATGGGGAAAACCAACCTTAGTAAACAACGTAGAAACACTGGCAAATATCCCAGCGATTCTCCGCAATGGTGGAAAATGGTATCGTAGTTTTGGTACTCCATCCAGCCCAGGGACAAAGGTATACACAATTTTAGGGAATGTCAATGTGACTGGATTAATTGAAGTGCCTATGGGAATCACATTGAGAGAAGTGATTGCTATTTACGCCAAAGGAATGAAAAATGATGTTAGTTTTAAGGTTGCTCAAACAGGCGGGTCCAGTGGGTCTATCATTCCAGCCAGTTTGCAGGACACCCCAATGGATTTCGACTCGTTCCAAAACGCAGGTGTTTCTTTAGGTTCCGGTGCGTTGTTGATTTGTGATGAAAATACCTGTGTTTTAGACCTGGCAAAAGTGCTGCAAAATTTCTTCAAAAAAGAGAGCTGTGGAAAATGTAATCCCTGCCGAATTGGTAATGAAAGAGCTTATCAAATTTTGGAGAATATTTCTCAGGGAACGGGCACCATGCAGGATCTGGATGATCTGGCTATGATCAGTAAAAATATGTATGAGCTTTCAAATTGTGGTTTAGGGCAGACAGCTGGTTCACCAATTCGAGATATTTTGAACCATTACCGTGCTGAAGTAGAAGCCCATATTAAATTAAAAGTTTGTCCATCCGGCGTATGTCCGATGAGTGGCAAAAGATTATAAGTAATGAATTTTTATAATTGAACGAAGGAGAAACGCTATGTATCAACTCAAAATCGATGATAAAGAAATACAGGTGCCGGAAGGAACAACTGTTTTAAAAGCTGCAGGTATGGCTGGAATCGATATTCCCACATTATGTGACCACCCAGCACTTGAACCATATGGTGGCTGCCGTCTATGCCTGGTAGAAATCGAAGGTGCACGCACCTTGCAACCAGCCTGTACGCTTCCTGTTTCTGACAAAATGGTGATTAGAACTCAGACTGATAAAGTCAAAGATGCAAGAAAATTTATCCTTTCTATGATCTTCAGTGAAAGAAACCATTTCTGCCCTTATTGCCAGGTTAGTGGAAGTGATTGTGAATTACAGAATGCAGCCTACGGAGAAGGAATGACACATTGGCCAATACAACCAAATTGGAAACCCTATCCTGTAGATGCATCCCATCCATATTTTGTTTTAGATCACAATCGTTGTATTCTTTGTCGTCGTTGCGTCCGTGCATGTGCAGAGCTTGTTGGCAATTTCACACTTGGTATGGAAGAACGAGGAGCCAATACTTTATTGGTTGCTGACTTAGGTGTACCATTAGGTTCAAGTTCCTGCATTTCATGTGGCGTATGTGTTCAAATCTGTCCAACCGGTGCGTTAATCGATCGCTGGAGTGCATATCGTGGTCAGGAAAAAGATGTATCTTCAACAAAGACGATTTGTCTTGGTTGTTCCATTGGTTGTGGAATTGAGGTTTTACATCGTGATAATAACCTGATCAAAATCAACGGGGATTGGGATGCAGAAATCAATGGTGGTGTGCTTTGTGATGTTGGGCGTTTCTTCCCAATGGACGAAAAACGGAATCGACTGGTTACTCCCATGCTTCGAAAAGATGGCTCACTAAAAGCAGCAACATGGGATGAAGCATTATCCGTTGTAATGGAGAATTTCAAACCATTCATTAATAAAAAAGAAAACGGAATAGCAGCGATTGCCTCAACCAGATTGCCTGCTGATGTGCTCTATTATTACAAACAAGTTTTTGAAGAAATATTAGGCAGCAACATGGTCACCAGCACCGAAGAAGGTCGTTACACTGCAGTTTTATCTGAATTTGCAGAGGATAAAGGTCCTTTCGAATCGAAATTATCTGAAATTCACAAAGCAGACACAATCATGACAATTGGTCTGGATCTGACAAAGGATCATCAGGTTGCTGGATTTTTCATTAAAAGGTTGATACCAAAAGGAACGAAAGTTATTCCAGTCAGTTATGAATCCAGTGGTATGGATGCCTTTACCCCTCATTCAATGATTATCGAACGGAATGAAGAACTTGCTTTTATTCAAGCGCTGGATGCGGCAATCACTGGTGCAGATTGTAGTGAATTTGCCGAAAAATCAGGCATCTCTTCTCAGGAAATTATTGAAATTGCTAATTTGTTGGATCATTCCCAAAATCTTGTAATCGTTTACGGAACAGATTTTGATGCCAAGCAAAAAAGAGAGACTGTGCAATCATTGTTAAAACTTGCAAAGAAACTCAATGCGAAACTTATCAGCCCCAAAGGCAAAGCAAACAGCCTGGTGGCAGAGCAATTAAAATTAAACAAACCGTTTAATGTTAATGGTCACAAAGCTGCATATGTTGCCCTTGGCGATGAAGATCCTTCTCAAGCAGTTATTAAGAAACTGGAAAATATTCCATTTCTGGTAGTCCAGGCAAGTTATCAATCTGCTCTCACAGCAAAAGCAGATGTTGTGTTACCCGTTACGACCTGGTTGGAACAGAGTGGGTATTACGTTACTTGTGACGGACAGGTACAATTAGCAAATAAATCCTTGCAATCTCCTGTTGAAGTGAAAACAAATAAAGAAGTAGTGCTTGCAATTGCCGACCGTCTGAAAATTATAGTTAATCCAGTATGGGATAAAGCAGTCAAGTTAGAAAATTCTGTTGTTGAAATTGATTAAGATCTACTGGTAGAAATGAGGTAAATAATTATGAGTAAACCAAAAGTTGCAACCGATTGGATGGCAGGATGTGCTGGATGTCACATGTCTTTGCTGGATATAGATGAAAGGCTACTACAAGTTTTAGAGCTGATTGACCTGCGAGCATCACCGATTACAGATCTGAAAGAAGCAGATGAATCAGGTGTTGTGGTAGGAGTATTGGAAGGTGGAATAAATAATACCGCCAATGAACATCAAGCCAGGTTAATGCGCTCACGCTGCAAAATTCTTGTCGCATTGGGTGATTGTGCCGTGTTTGGTGGCGTGCCTGCCATGCGAAATTTCTTCACGATTGAAGAGTCCTTACGAAGAGCATACATTGAGACAGAAAGCACTGTGGATGGCTTCATCCCTACGGATCCTGAGTTGGCAGTACCCACCCGCGTAAGAGCCGTATCCGAAGTTGTTCCCGTGGATATTTATGTGCCCGGCTGTCCACCCAGTGCAGATGTGATTTTCCATGTGTTGTCAGAATTAGCACAAGGCAGAATTCCAGAAATCAAAGATGATAACCTTCATTGGCATTAGGAGAAAATAATGGTAGCTCAAAAAATAACGATCGAACCTGTAACCCGTATTGAAGGGCATGCAAAAATCACTATCCATATGAAGGATGATAATCAGACCGTTGATCATGCTTATTTACATATAAATGAATTTCGTGGATTCGAAAAATTCTGTGAAGGAAGAATGGTTTTTGAAATGCCCTTGATCACTCCAAGAATTTGTGGAATTTGCCCCGTCAGCCACCATTTGGCTTCCGCAAAAGCAGGTGATGCGATCCTGGGTGCACCTCCACCACGACCAGCATCACTTCTGCGCGAATTAATGCACATGGGGCAGATTATTCAGTCACATGGTATGCATTTCTTTGAATTAGCCGGGCCAGACCTATTACTCGGATTCGACTCTGATCCAGCAACTCGCAATGTTGTTGGACTGGTTCAGAATGCTCCAGAAATTACGGTCAAAGCCGTCCAATTACGCAAATATGGACAGGAAATTATCCGAATACTGGGTGGGCGTCGTGTTCATCCGACCTTTGCTGTACCAGGAGGTGTCAACAAAGCCTTAAGCACAGCAGATCGAGATTTGATTCTTGCGGGATTAGATCAGGCTATCGAGACAACCCAATTGGGGATTTCTATTATGAAAGACTGGGCAACAAAAAATATGGAAGATATCCAGAAATTTGCTGTTTTCCCAACCGGTTACTTTGGATTAATTACCGAAGAAAATAGCCTTGAACTTTATGAAGGCAATTTGCGTTTGATCGGTAGTGATGGTGCACAATTAGAGAGATTCCCAGCTTCTGATTATCTCGATTTTATCGGTGAGCATGTTGAGAATTGGTCTTACTTGAAATTCCCATTTTATAAAAAAATGGGGTGGCCAGATGGTGTTTATCGTGTTGGTCCGTTAGGAAGGTTGAATATAATTGACAAAATTGACACACCTCTAGCTAATGAAGAATTCAAGGTTTACAGGCAAATCAATGCTGGAAAACCGATTGAAAATACGCTTTATTACCATTACTCCAGATTAATTGAGACTTTATTTGCAGCAGAACGAGTTAAAGTCCTGCTGGATGATCCCGATATCCTTTCCAATGACATTCTTAACACCCATCACAACTTCCAGGGTGAAGGTGTTGGCGTTATCGAAGCGCCTCGGGGAACTTTAATTCATCATTATTGGGCGAATGAAAATGGTCAAATTCAGAAATTAAACCTGATCGTCTCGACAGGTCATAATAATTATGCCATGAGCAAAGCTGTCGATATGGTTGCCAAGACTTATGTAAAAGGTCCAATAATTCATGAAGGTTTACTGAATCGGGTTGAGGCCGCTGTACGTGCACATGATCCTTGTCTGTCGTGTTCCACTCATGCAATCGGACAAATGCCCATGATTGTTGATATTATTGATGCTGCTGGAAAAACCATCCAGACATTAAAACGCGAATAGGCTATGGCAGAAAATAATGATTTTCCTTCAAAGCGTGTTGAACCAGAACATGCTTTGAAAGATATTCCCAAAACATTGCTCATCGGATATGGGAATCCAGACCGTGAAGATGATGGCGTTGCCTGGCACATTTTGCGAGGTGTGGCAGATTATTTCGGTGTGATCATTCCAGATACCCTGGATGAAGATTTGATTAAGGTTGATGAAAAATTACATTTCCTTTTCGATTTACAATTGATACCGGAAATGACTTATGACATGGCTCAATATTCCAAATTATGTTTTGTGGATGCACACACAGGTGCCCTGGAAAATGATCTAAATATCCAAACATTGGATAGAAAATTTCAAATTTCCCCACTGACCCATCACATGACCCCACAGACAATACTTTCAATTCTTGAACATTCTTTTAACCATAAACCGGAAGCAATTCTTGTTTCAGTTCGGGGATATCAATTTGGTTTTGAAAATTATCTTTCACCCAAAACAAAAAAATTAGCTGCAGAAGCAATTGAAAAAATTTCTCAGTGGATCGTTCGCTGATTTAATTGTTACAAAAACAATTTATTATAAATCGAGTAGGGGGCGGTAAGTCACCGCTCCCTACTCGATTTATTTTAATTCTGTCTCCCACTCTTGAATCTTGTATTTTACGTAAAATTAAAATTCTTTTCCTCGATGTGACAATATACGGTTTGAACGAGGAGGATTAACACTTATTTATCCGATCTTTCAATGATAAAACAAATAGACAGATTGAAGTCACACTCCCATAGGTAAAGTTATGATTGACAAAGAAGATATCCGCCCAACATTACAGAGTATTCCATGGTTAATGGATTTATCCCAGGAACAAATAAGAAAATTAGAAAAGATATCTGGTTTTCGGTTTTTGGAAGAAGGGGAAATTTTATACAGAGAAGGTGATAACGATAACCTGCTTTATATCGTTTCAGAAGGTTCATTAGGAATTGAAATCTATGTTCCAGGGCATGGGCAGGTAAGGTTATACAATGCGGAACCGCTCGATATTGTAGGTTGGGATAGTATGACCCCTGTTGCCAGACATAGAATTACCACAATTACCGCCCTCAAAAAGAGCAATTTGATTTATTTTGATGGTTCTGCATTAACTGAGCTATGCGATATCGACAAGGAGCTCGGTTATGTTATTATGCGCAGATTATCAAATGTAATTGCTACACGCATGCTGGCAATGCGATTAAAACTCATTGATCTTTTTATGCAGAAATAACTTAAAGATCTTATAAACCTGAAAAAATAATTTTATTGCGTTTATAATAATGAAATGCATGAATTAGCTGTTACTGAAAGTATTTTACAAATCGCAGAAAAACATGCGCTTCAAGCCGATGCTAAAAAAGTAACGGACATTTTTTTGGTCATAGGGGCTTTATCTAGCATTGTTGATGATAGTGTGGTCTTTTATTGGGAAATGATCTCCAAAGGTACAGTTTGCGAGGATTCTGTTATCCACTTTAATCGATTACCAGCCACCATGTATTGCCTGGCTTGCGATCATACATTCGAAATACCAGGAGAATTAGTTCCTTGCCCGAACTGCGGATCTTATCAACTCAAAATTCAATCCGGGGAAGAGTTCTTTCTCGAGAGCATAGAAATTGAAAGGTAATTAAATGGCTACAGAAAAAGTACAGGTCGTTGAAAAAATTCTTGACGCAAATGATCAGGTGGCATCTCAAAATCAAACCCTTTTATCACAAGCAGGTGTTTTTTCCATTAATATCATGGCATCCCCTGGAGCTGGTAAAACCAGTGTAATTCTTAAAACCATCGAAAAGTTATCTGGAAAGATGCGAATTGGTGTTATCGAAGGGGATACTGCCCCAGTGACAATTGATTCAGACAAAGTGATGGCGATGGGTATGCCGGCTGTGCAGATTAACACAGGAGGTCAATGTCATCTGGACGCTGTTATGATTGACCGCGCCTTGAAACACATTAACTACAAAGACCTCGATTTGATGATTGTGGAGAATGTTGGCAATTTAATTTGCCCGGCAGCATTTAAAATCGGTACCCATGCGAATGTAGTCATCTCAAGCATTCCTGAAGGCGATGACAAACCTTACAAATATACAAATATTTATCGTGGTATCGATGTGTTGTTGATCAATAAAATTGATCTACTTCCTTATCTCGATTTTCGTATGGATTATTTCCAGCAAGGTGTCGAAATACTCAATCCGGGATTAACCACTTTTAAAGTTTCTTGCAAAACGGAAGAGGGTTTTGACCAATGGATTCTTTGGTTAACACAGCAAGTGGATGAATTTAAAAAACGGATCCATGCTTGAAATAAAATCATTAAAAATTCAAATCAAAGGGATTGTTCAGGGTGTTGGTTTTCGTCCCTTCGTTTACTCGTTGGCTTTACAAAATGATCTAACAGGTTGGGTTCGGAATTCTTCCAATGGGGTGGAAATAGAAATTAATGGTACCCCGCCAAATCTTGAAAATTTTATTGGAATATTAAGAAATTCACCACCTCCTCTCAGTCGAATCGACACGTTAAGTGTTGATGAAACAACCACTAATGAATACAAAGAATTTACCATTATTGAAAGTAATTCAATAGAAGGTGAATTTCTGCCAATTTCTCCCGATTACAGCATTTGCGATGACTGTCTACGAGAATTGTTCGATCCACAGGATCGTCGGTTCAGGTACCCTTTCATTAATTGCACCAATTGTGGTCCGCGCTTCAGCATCATTAAAGATATCCCATATGATCGCCCCAAAACCACAATGGCATCCTTTGAGATGTGTGATCAATGCTACAAAGAGTACAAAAATCCACTGGATCGAAGATACCATGCACAGCCAATTGCCTGTACAGTTTGTGGACCTCAGGTAAGTCTGATCATTGATAACCAAATAATTGCCAATGGAGAAGAGGCGATTCAAATTTCCCGGAAGATGGTTCGTGAGGGTAACATTCTGGCGGTGAAAGGATTAGGTGGCTACCATCTGGCTTGCGATGCAACCAATTTCGAAGCCGTGGACAAATTGAGATCACGCAAAAAACGCAGTGATAAACCTTTTGCTTTAATGGCATTCTCCGTTAAAAAGATTTCAGATTACTGCCTGGTCTCAAAATCAGAACAATTACAGTTGGAATCGAAAGAAAGACCCATCGTTTTACTGCAATCAAAAACAATGAATGATCTTTCTCCTTTAGTAGCTCCTTCACAAAACCATCTCGGTTTTATGTTGCCATATACACCATTGCATTACCTGTTATTAGAACCAGCAAATGATAATCCGCCAGTGTGGGTGATGACCAGTGGAAATCTAAGTGATGAACCGATCGCATATAAGGACCAGGATGCTTTTTCACAGTTGGGAAAAATTGCAGACGCCTTTCTCACACATAATCGTGAAATCCATATGCGCGTGGATGATTCTGTAATCAGAATTGTTTCAGGAAAAAATTATCTCATTCGTAGATCGCGCGGGTATGCCCCAAATCCTGTCATTTTGCCGCTTAACCTTCCTCAAATACTGGCAACTGGAGCAGAATTAAAAAACACATTTTGCCTCACCAGAGATCATTATGCTTTTATCAGTCATCACATCGGTGACATGGAAAATTACGAAACCCTGCAATCTTTTGAAGAGGCGATCGCTCATTATCAAAAATTATTTAGAATAAATCCTGAATTGATTGCCAGTGATATGCATCCTGATTATCTGTCAACCCGTTTTGCTGCTCAATTCGCACAAAATATGAATATACAGAACATCCAAATTCAACATCACCATGCACATCTGGCTGCCTGTTTAGCAGATAATCAATACAACAAAGATGAACCCGTAATTGGTCTTTGTTACGATGGTACAGGATATGGAACGGATGGTGCCATCTGGGGTGGTGAAATATTGGTTGGCAATTATGTCCAGTATCAACGGAAATTTCATTTACGGTATGTACCCCTTCCTGGTGGAGATATCTCCATTCGAATTCCTGCCAGAATGGCTTTATCTCATCTTTGGTCATATCAAATCGATTGGGATTATTCCCTGCCTGGCGTCGCCGCGCTTTGCATGGAAGACAAAACCGTTTTAGATGTTCAACTTTCCAGACAAATTAACACCCCCAAAACCTCCAGTATGGGACGATTATTTGATGCAGTTGCATCATTAATCGGAGTAAGACATAAAGTCAGTTACGAAGGTCAGGCAGCTATTGAGATGGAAGCGCTGGTAGACCCTGATGAAACGGGTTATTATCCGGTGATTTTGGGAAATGGGGTAATCGATCCTAAACCTTTATTTGAAGCCATCATCATTGATTTGCATGAAAATATCCCCATCCAAACATTATCAGCCCGATTTCATAATAGTATCGTTCAGTTATCCATGGATGCATGTAAATTAATTAGAAGCGAAAATAAAATAAACACGGTGGCTTTGAGTGGAGGAGTCTGGCAAAACAAAGTGTTGTTGGAAAATACGATAAAAAAGCTAAAAAATGAACAATTTGATGTTATGATTCATCAAAAGATACCCACCAATGATGGTGGAATATCATTAGGACAGGCTTTAATTGCATCAAAATATATAAAAAATTCATAGCCATGGGAGAAAAAAATGTGCCTCGGTATACCTGGAAAAATTATTGAAATTGAAGATTCAATTGGAATGAAAATGGCAAAAATTGATTTTGGTGGTGTGATTCGATTGGCTTGTATCGAAGCAATTCCCGAAGCAAAAATTGGAGATTACACCATTATCCACGCTGGATTTGCTTTAAATGTACTAAGCGAAGAAGAAGCCTTGGATACATTAAATTTGCTTCAGGAAATCGCAGACTTAAACGAAGAATTGAATGTCGATGAACAAAGCACCTGATTTTTCAAAATCCTTCAGGGATTCGCATCTGGTTCAAGGGGTGGTGGAAGAGATAAAAAAAATCACTACCCAAAATTGGACACTGATGGAAATTTGTGGTGGGCAAACGCATGCCATTATGCAATACGGTTTGGATCAATTATTACCCGCCCAAATTGAATTGGTTCATGGACCCGGATGTCCGGTCTGTGTCACTCCCCTGGATCAAATTGATCGTGCCCATGCAATTGCAAGCCTCCCTGAGGTAATTTTCTGTTCATTTGGGGACATGTTACGAGTTCCAGGGTCAGAAGTAGATCTTTTTACTTTAAAAGCGCGTGGTGCTCAAATTCGGGTTGTGTACTCTCCGTTGGATGCAGTAAAAATTGCTCAGGAAAATCCAGATAAGCAAGTCGTCTTTTTTGCGATCGGTTTCGAAACAACAGTGCCGGCAAATGCGTCCTGTGTATTACAGGCAAAAGCAATGGGGGTCAAAAATTTTTCAATTCTGGTTTCACAGGTAGCGGTTCCACCCGCTATGCACGCCATACTCAGCTCACCAAAAAATCGAGTACAGGCATTTCTGGCAGCAGGTCATGTTTGTGCAGTTATGGGGTATTGGGAATACCACCCCATTGCCAACCAATATAAAATTCCAATCGTTGTCACAGGATTTGAACCATTAGATTTGTTACAGGGAATACTGTTATCTATACGACAATTGGAGAATAGCCAGCATTTTGCTGAAAACGCCTATACCAGAGCGGTAACTGAAAAAGGAAATACAGTTGCGCAAAAAATTATTCAACAGGTCTTTGAACCCTGTGATCGAAATTGGCGGGGTATCGGGCGCATTCCACAAAGTGGACTATGTTTGCGAGAGGAATATGCTTTTTTTGATGCAGAAAAGCGTTTTCAGGTAGAACACATTCAAACGCGAGAACATGAAGTTTGTATTGCCGGAGAAATTTTACAGGGATTAAAAAAACCTTTCGACTGTCCAGCATTTGGGACACAATGCAATCCAACCAATCCTCTTGGTGCTCCCATGGTTAGCACTGAAGGCGCTTGTAATGCCTATTATCGATTTTCAAAGTCATCAATCTCATAACAAGGAAATTTTCATGGATGATCAAATTCCTGCCTTTGAGGGTCCAGTATGCCCTCTCCCACTAAAAAATGAAACCACCATCGTTTTAGGACATGGTAGTGGTGGTCTCATGACCCATAATTTGATTCAGGATGTATTCCAGGCTCATTTCCAAAATTCATTTATAAAGGCAGGCAATGACTTTGCCAACACGCCAATTCCTGAAAATTACCCAAATGGCAAGCTGTCAATCAGCACGGATGGTCATATCATTTCTCCGATTTTTTATCCAGGTGGAGACATAGGTCGATTGGCAATCTGTGGGACCGTGAATGATATCAGTATGTCAGGATCCAAACCTCTTTACATTACCGCCAGTTTCATTCTGGAAGAAGGCTTACAAATCTCAGATCTTGAAAAAATCGTTGTATCGATGCAAAAATCTGCTGAAGAGGCTGGTGTCGAAATTGTCGCAGGAGATACAAAAGTTGTGGAAAAAGGCAAAGGAGATGGCATTTTCATTTCCACCACGGGAATAGGATGGCTTCCTGATAACATCCAGATTCGCGGTGATTTAGCCCATCCAGGTGATGTTATTCTCATTTCCGGAACCATTGGTGATCACGGGATAGCCATACTATCAGCCAGAGGAGATCTTGGATTTGAGACAAATCTTCAATCAGATGTTGCTCCCCTTAATCATTTAATTCAATCATTGATCAAAGAAATACCAGAAATTCATGTGCTGCGTGATCCAACTCGTGGTGGATTAGCAACAACACTCAACGAAATAGCCAGGCAGAGTAATGTTGGCATGATGATTTATGATGAACTGGTTCCAGTCAATTCGATTGTGCAAAGCACTTGTGAAATGTTAGGATTTGATCCTTTATATGTAGCCAATGAGGGCAAGGTAGTTGTGATTCTTCCAAACGAATACAAACAGAAAGCGCTGGAAATCATGAAACAGAATCCTTACGGAAAAAATGCAACCTTTATCGGTGAGGTGGTGGCTAAACATTCTGGACATGTTGTTCTAAAAACAAGTTTTGGAACAACCCGCATGCTCGAAATGATGTCAGGAGAAATGCTGCCGCGAATATGTTAAAATATTAGCGAGGATTGAAAACAGTTTTCTTGACCGAGAAACTTTCTCTTTTATACTCACAAAAATTTTAACCAATGGAGAAAAATGAAAATCGATTATCGTGAAACGACAAATGATCTCTTAAAGAGAATAGACATTCACTCACAATATGGATCGAAAAACATTGATGAATGGATGCTGGATATCATCAAACTGGAAAAAGGTATGAAAATACTGGATGTTGGTTGTGGCGCAGGTAAACAATGCTTTTCATACCATCAATTCCTGCATGGAGAAGCTGACATTACCGGTGGTGATGTTAATCTTGAATTGCTTTCACAGGCGAAACTTGAAAATGAGAAGCGTGGCACAGGGATGGAGTTCCTGGAACTTGATTTCAACAAAAAATTCCCAATGGAGGATGATCAATTCGATTTTGAATCCTGTTGCTTTGCCATCTATTATGCAGAAGACATCCCTTACACCATTCGAGAAATGCATCATGTTTTGAAACCAGGTGGCAGATTATTTACCAGTGGTCCAATGCCTGAAAATAAACAATTTTTCTACGAAATTATTCGTGAAGCAACTGGAAAAGTGATACCGCCAATGCCTGGCAGCTCCCGTTATTCCACTCAAATTCTTGATGCAATAAAATCAACATTCAGTAAAGTTGATGTCCACATTTTTGAGAATCCCCTGGTTTTTGAAAGTGTTGAACCTTTCCTGGACTACACGCGCGCTTCTTTATCAGAAGACCGCAAATTATGGAGTAGTTTCTTTGAAACCAAAGATGATTTCGAAAAAATTATGAATGCCATCTCTGCGACATCAGAGAAGAGACTGAAACAGGATGGTAAATTAATCATGACAAAGGTTGTTGGTGGCTTCATCGCAACAAAATAAAAAATATGAATCAAAATCTCATTTTGTACGGTAAACGTGTTTGTTTCATCGGTGCCCATCCAGATGATATTGAATTGGGCTGTGGAGCATTAATTTCAAATATCGGAAATCGGGCTAATATTCTTTGTGTGACCCTCTCTGATAATAAAAAAAATCCTGAGTTACAGAACCTGCTAGCCGAACATAAAGCCAGTATGGCAGTCCTGGGTGTGACCGGCAATCAAGATATCGTAAAAGATTTCGAAACCCGCCGTTTTCCTCAGGTTCGTCAGGAAATTCTTGAAACCATGCTTGACATAAAACGGACATTTAAACCAGAAATCGTTTTTGTTCACACAAAAAATGATATCCACCAGGATCATGCCACTGTTACAGATGAAGCTTTACGTGCTTTTCGAGGAACAACTGTACTCGGCTTTGATGTTCTTCGCAGTAGCTATGGTTTCTTTCCCCATTTTTTATTTGAAGTTTCCGAACAGGATGTTGAGAAAAAATTAGCCGCATTAGCTGAATATAAAACCTATACCAGTCGCTATTACTTTGATTCTCAAATTACCCGGGCAACGATGATTCGACATGGAGCCCTTGCAGAACGACCTTTCGCAGAAGGATTTGATCTTCTCAGGGTAGTGGCGCAATTTGGTGAAGATTAACCATTCATAAAGCAAAATAAAAAAGGATATTCTCAGAAGTAAAATTGGAATGTCCTGTTTGATTATCAAATATTAAAATTAATCAACAGGAACACCAATTTCAATCTGGTTATCAACAATTCGCACTGGAAAATAACGGGTTGGTTCACTGGCTGGTAATGACAATGCTCGTCCATCGCGTACATCAAATCGGGCACCATGCCTGGGGCAAATAATTTCAAATCCTTCTATTTCGCCTTCCCCTAAAGGTCCATCATCATGGGTACAACGATCTTCAATCGCATAAACATTGCCAGCAATATTGAATATCACCACTGACATATCATCCACATCGATAAAAATTCGCTCACCTGGAATCAGATCCTCCAGAGATATCACTGGATAGTACTCATAATTGACATCTTCATGCCCCATCATTAGATCTCCGATAATTCTTCTTCGATATTCCCTATCCCATATAATCCTGCTTTAAGTACTTTTAACGAAAGCAGAGCGCATTTCAACCGTACTGGTCCTAATTCTATACCTAAAAGTTCCAGAACTGTCTCTTTGGTCATTTTTTTCACTTCATCCAGTGGTTTTCCGATGATAGACTCCATTAACAAATCCGCACTTGCCTGGGAAATAGCACATCCATGCCCGCTAAAAACAGCTTCCGTAATGACCTGGTTTTCATCTACACGCAAATCTACACGAATGTGATCTCCACATAATGGATTTTCATCTTCATAGGTAAAATCGTTTGGGTCTAATGTGCCCTTATAAGTCGGATTTTTATAGTGTTCAACAATTAATTCCCGATAAAAGTCATCCATGAATCGTCCTATTAGGCAAACATTTCATTAACATGTTGTAATCCAATAACAAGAAGATCAACGTCTTCATAGTCGTTGTAAAGGTAAAAACTTGCACGGCTCGTTGCTGGAAGGCCAAATTTTTCATGCAATGGCATCGCACAATGATGTCCAGCCCGAACAGCGATTCCATAATGGTCGAGAACTTGCGCAACATCATGTGGGTGGACAAAACCCATTTCGAAGGAAATCACTCCTCCTCTTTCCGTTACGTTCGGACAGAAGACCTTTAAGTTCTCAACAACCTGTAATTTCTGTAAAGCATATTGGGTAATTTTCTTTTCGTGATCAGCAATGTTCTCCATTCCAATCGCTGATAAATAATCAATCGCTTTTCCAAATCCGATTGCTTCAGCAATTGCAGGTGTACCTGCTTCAAATTTATGGGGTAAGTCATTGGCTTTAAAAGACCGTAAATGAACTTTCTTAATCATATCGCCACCACCTAAAAATGGGGGCATTTCAGCCAATAATTTCTCTTTGCCGTAAAGAACCCCAATACCTGTTGGTCCTACCATTTTGTGAGCTGAAAAAACATAAAAGTCTGCATCCAAATCGTTAACATCAACAGAAAAATGAGGTACCGACTGAGCACCATCAATTAAAACCAAAGCGCCGGCATCGTGGGCTTTTTGAACCATTTCCTTCGCAGGGTTGATCGTGCCTAACACATTGGACATATGTGTAAAAGCAACCAGTTTTGGATTTTTCTCAAGTAATCGGTCATAAGCTGTTGAATCTAATTCGCCAATTTCGGTTACCGGGATAAAATCCAATTCGAGGTTCTTCTCTTCTGCCAACATTTGCCAGGGAACCAGATTGGAATGGTGTTCCATTTCAGTCAAAATGATCAGATCACCAGCATTTAGGAACTTTCTTCCCCAGGTTTGTGCAACCAGATTTATCGATTCAGTGGCATTGCGTGTAAAAATAATCTCCTTGGTACTGCGTGCATGAATAAATCTGGCAATCTTTTGCCTGGCCGATTCATACATTGACGTGGCTTCTTCTGCTAACTGATGGATTCCTCGATGAATATTTGCATTACTCATTTCATAATATTGTTTCATCGAATCAATCACGACGCTCGGCTTTTGAGCTGTCGCAGTTGAATCCAGATAAACAAGTCTGGTTCCGGGTCTTACTTCTCTGTTTAAAATGGGAAAATCAGTCTTTATTTTATTGATATCCAAGTTCATTCAAGACCTTTCTTGAATTTCTTATTCTTCGCTGAGAACTGGTCTTTTCCTGGGTTTTCGTATTTGACCGGAGGTCTGCGGAAACCAGAGGATGTGGTCAGGGACCATCCAACCATCTGTGAGATATACATTCGCTCGAAATTGAACAGCTACCATTTTTGGATCAGTTTGAACAACGATCCCTCGTAACCATCCACGTACGCGTTCACCCTTTCGATCGTGATCACATAAAACTTCAACCATATCACCAACTTCAAACGCGTACTCCGGATCAGGTGGCCGCATAAAAGGAGCTGTCATTTTATCCTCCAAATCATAGTTTAACCAATTAATTCTAACATATAGTATATTCTCATCCTTTGTTTCATTACCTGTAACTTGATGAGTCTTTTTATATGATCAACCTAAATAAGATCCCATTTTATCTGCAATTGCTTTTTGGAATCTGTGTTTGACACCTTCAAAAGGTATACGTTGCATAATAGGATCAAAAAATCCTTCAACAATCAATTTTTCAGCATCTGGCCGGGCAATTCCTCGGGACATCAAATAGAAAACCTGATCCGCATCGATCTTTCCTACAGTTGCTCCATGTGTACAGCGTACATCATTGGCCAGAATCTCAAGGCCAGGGATCGAATCTGCCCGGGCTTGTTTGCTCAGCAATAAGTTACGGTTGGCCTGATATCCATCTGTTTTATCAGCACCTGGTGCAACATAGATCATTCCTTGCCACACAGAACGACTTTCATCGACCAATGCACCTTTGAATAAGAGGTCACTGGTTGTGTTGGCTGCCAAATGATTCTGTTGCGAATCATAGTCCAGATGTTGATTTTTATCGGTAAAATAAAAACCGGACATTTTACCAACTGCGCCATTTGCAATCAGGTCTAATTCAGCAAAATTCTTGGTTAAATGTCCACCAATGGCACCAAAAATCCAGTCCAATTGACCATCTCGATCGACCTGGACGCGTTCATGCGTAAAATTCCAAACATGCCTACCCAATGATTGCAACTCAACAAATCGGAAATTTGCCTGAGGACCTACGTAAATCTCAATGTTATTGGTGACCAGGCTTTGCCCTTTTTCTTCGGTTTCAGAAGCAAACTCCAGAACATACGTCGCAGATGCGCCGGCTTCCAGAGAAACAACAATATGTGAAATTTGGGCTGCATCAATTCCCGCTCCCCAAATCAGGCTATGAATCGGCGTGTCGATGACAACATTCTTAGGAACATACAGAAAAACACCATTCTGGGCAAATGCCCCTGTCAATGCTGAAAACTTTCCTTCCTCGGGCTTTACAATCTTACCAATTACTTTTGCCAACAACTGCGGATAATCTCGTTCAGCAGTTAACAAATCGCAGAAAATGACACCATTTTTCAGAAGATTTTCATCCAATCGATGGATATACTCATTACCGTAAAGAATGATTTGTCCACCGTGATCACCATCAGCTACCGGTTCTAATAAACTTTCAGGTATGTCATTAATACTAGCTTTTTGGTTTTCATTCAATAAATTAAACTGTCCTAATCGTAATCCTCGAATATCTGTACGTCGCCAGGCTTCTTCTCTTGTCGTTGGAATTGCAGTCTCTTGATAAATTTTCCAGGCTTTTTCACGATAAGAATCGATAGTTTGGTTTCCGGTTAAACGAACTTGTTCTTTAGGAAATACAAAGTCTGATGACTCAGATCTCTTCTTTGAAGTTGATATAACAACAGGTTTTTTTATTACCATAAGATTAGTGGATCCTTCCTTATCCTGATTAACCTACAGAGCCTTCCATTTGTAATTGGATCAGACGGTTCATTTCCACAGCATATTCCATTGGCAATTCTTTTACCAATGGTTCTATAAACCCTGAAACGACCATTGTGGTGGCTTCTTCTTCGCTCAACCCCCTACTCATCAGATAAAAAAGCTGTTCTTCACCAACTTTGGATACAGAGGCTTCATGTCCAATACTCACATCTTCTTCATCGATCTCAATATAAGGATAAGTATCTGATCTGCTTTGCGGATTTAACAATAAAGCATCACAAACCACATTTGAGCGTGAGTTGTAGGCACCTTTATGGACTTTCAATAGACCACGGTAAGATGATCTACCTGTACCCCTGCTGATTGATTTGGAAATAATTTTACTGCTCGTGTTAGGTGCCAGATGAATGATTTTTCCACCGGCATCCTGGTGTTGTCCATCTGATGCAAACGCAACCGAAAGAATCTCACCATGTGCACCTTCTCCCATCAAATAACAGGAAGGATATTTCATGGTTACTTTAGAACCAAGATTACAGTCAACCCACTCCATCGTACCGCCCGCATCCACTTTTGCTCTCTGCGTTACAAGGTTGTAAACATTTGTGGACCAGTTTTGTATGGTGCTGTATCTTACTCTGGCATTTTTCTTCACAACGATTTCGATGACACCACTATGAAAAGAGTCAGAAGTGTAAGTGGGTGCAGTACAGCCTTCTACATAATGGACCTGAGCCCCTTCATCTGCGATTATCAAAGAACGCTCAAATTGGCCTATATTGGCAACATTCAAACGGAAATAAGCCTGTAAGGGTAAATCAACTTTTACACCTTTCGGGACATAAACGAATGATCCACCGGACCAAACAGCACTATTCAGGGCAGAAAATTTATTATCTTCTATTGGGATAACCGTTCCAAAATATTCTCTAAAAAGATCTGGATGCTGTCGTAAACCTTCTTCAATGCTCAGAAAAATTACACCTTGTTTTTCAAGATGCTCCTGGATACTGTGATATACCATTTCAGATTCATATTGGGCACCTACACCTGCCAGAAATTTTTGTTCTGCTTCCGGGATACCTAATTTGTTAAATGTATCTTTGATATTTTCTGGCACGTCATCCCAGGATTTGCTTTCCATTTCAGATGGTTTTACATAATAAATTATATTATCCAGATCCAAATTTGAAATATCTGCGCCCCAATTGGGCATAGGACGTTGCATGTAATGTTTCAAAGCTTTTAATCGAAAATCCAGCATCCATTTGGGTTCTTTTTTGATGAGAGAAATCTTACGGACGACATCTTCATTTAAACCTTTTTCAGTTTTGTAAACGGAAGTATCAGGATCACTGAACCCGTATTGATATTCACCTAATTGCTCAAGGAATGTATCTTGAACATTTTCACTCATAATATACCTCCTAATTCAATTCTTAAAACGTTGAATCAGATTTTTTTATTAACCATTTACTTTCTCGCGAATCCAGTCATATCCATGTTCTTCAAGATGTAAAGCCAGATCACTTTCACCCGATTCAACAATTTTGCCATCCATCATAACATGCACGTAATCAGGTTTGATGTAATTTAAAATACGTTGATAGTGCGTAATGATAACTACCCCAAGGTCTGGGCCTCGCAGTGTACTCACGCCATCAGCAACAATTTTTAGCGCATCAATATCTAAACCAGAATCCGTTTCATCAAGAATGGCAATTTCTGGTTTTAACATCGCCATCTGCAAAATCTCAGCTCTCTTCTTTTCTCCCCCTGAGAAACCATCATTTAAGTAACGACCTGCAAAAGATGGATCCATTTTAAGCATTTCCATTTTTTGTTTTACTTCTTTGCGAAACTCCAACAGAGGGACACCTTTATCTTCGGCATTTACCGCTCGTCTTCGAGAATTAACAGCCGAGCGTATGAAATTTGCTACTGTAACGCCGGGAATCGCAACTGGATATTGAAATGCTAAGAATATACCTAGAATTGATCGTTCATTAGGTTCTAAATCCAGAATATTAACGCCATTAAAGAACACTTCACCCTCAGTAACTTCATAGGCTGGATGTCCCATTAATGTATAAGCAAGTGTAGATTTTCCAGTACCGTTGGGGCCCATAATCGCATGCACTTCGCCTTTAGGTAAAGTGAAATTCAGACCTTTTAATATTTCTTTTCCATCAATGTTTACATGTAAGTTTTTTATGACCAATTCAGACATGAACCTGTAAACTCCTTATAATTATTGTGTTTCGGTGATAGCTTCATCTCCGAAGTTTCAGAAATTATATCACGCCAGAATAATTGGGTCAATATTTATTATAATAATCATAAATATTGACAATTTTATTTTATTTATGATATACTGCAATCACAATCATCAAAATCATGGTATCTACATATGAAAAGCACTAGAGAAAAAATCTTATTATTTTTATTAAAAAATCCAAAATCAACGATCATTGATTTAGCAGATGCTGTGACAATCAACACAATTTCTGTCAGACATCACTTAAACAATTTGCTCGCTGAAGATTTGATTTTTGCTGAAGAAGAAAGACATGGAGTGGGACGTCCCAGATTGGTGTACTCGCTTTCTGATGAAGGACTGGAAAGGTTTCCATCACGCTATTATCGTTTGACGATTAGAATATTAGATCGGTTTAAAGAAACGTTGTCTCCCGATGCTTTGAATAATATTTTTTCAGGTATTGCAAAAGAAATAGCCTCTTCTCATCGAAATACCTTAAAAAATCTACCAATGGAAGATCGCCTAAACTTTATTCAGGATCTCTTGAACGAAGAAGGATTTAATGTCGAATGGGAAAAGAAAAATGATCATTATTTAATCCACGAAAAAAGGTGTCCTTATTTCCATGTTGTTCAATCCCATCCTGAGGTATGCACACTTGACCAATCTATAATCACTGAAATGTTGGACATCCCAACCAGTAAGATGCAATGCATTTTACGAGGTGACCAACGTTGTAGTTTTGTTATTCCAATGGAAAATTAATCGGAGAATTTATCATGAGTGAAACACATGGTTCAAACCGTCCAATCTGGCTTTCAGAAACAACTCATCCAGAATTAAGTGAAAAATTAAAAAAAGAATTGGAAGAAATTGTCGATCCTGAAATTGGATTCAATATTATTCAATTGGGATTAGTTCGTAATGTAACCATTGATGAAGATAGAGCTATCGTAAACATGATTCTTACCACCCCGTTTTGCCCTTATGGACCAGCGATGCTTGAATCTACTCGAAAAAAAGCTGAAGAAGTTTTAGAGCGCGAAACCTCGATAGATTTTGGAATGGACCCCTGGGATTTTTCTATGGTTGAAGAAGGTCTGATGGATGATTGGGGTCTATATTAATCCCGATTTAGATCATGGCTTCTATTTGAGACTTATCCGTTAAGAAAATATCCGTTAACTCCAACGCGTTCTTGATGCGACCCTTAAATTGAATTTTTCCCTGCATATAAGCCCTTAGTGGATCTAATTCTCCGAGAAATATTTTCAATATATCATCAGTTGTAGCTATAAGTGAGAAATCTGGATTTTCTATTCGACCTTCTTCAACACGACAGGTCTGATCAATAATATGAATCCCCCATTCACCACCCTCTAACCCTGTAGCGATAATTTGAATATTTGCTCTCGTGTTTTTTGCATTTTCCGAAATAAATACTTTCGGAAGTACATTAATTAATTTTTTTACCGTTATGTCTACCATTAATTTCTCCAAATTCAACTTTGCCAATCATACCATAGCATTTTATACTTCAGGAATAATCTTTTTGATAATAAAGTAATAATTATTGTCTTCTTCGATTAAATTTACTGTAAATTTTTTCATATCAATCCAGTTTGAAATAACCTCTGGTTTTAAGAAATGACTACGCATGAATAACAATTTTTCCATCACAGCTATTAATTTAACAGGGAATTTTCTGATATCTGGTTCTTCTAGAATAAATATGCCACCAGGTTTTAGCGCATTCAGAATTGAGGAAATCGCTTTTTGATGATTTTCTACATGGTGTAATGTGTCAACCATGATAATTGCATCAAAGTAATTTTTTTTCAGACCTAAATTTTCTATTTCTCCACAAATACCAAAAATTCTTGCATTCTTATTCTTCGATTCCCTTATCATCGGCAATGAAACGTCGTATATCACGATTCTTTCAAAACATTTTTCCATTAAGTCAGCAATTCTCCCCGTTCCTCCTCCAACATCTAAAAGCAAGGAAGATGAATCCAATTCACAGATTATTTTTCTCCATGAAATATCCTGCCTGGGTTTTATAACGCGATCATATATTCTGGCGACTAAACGAAAGTCATCTCTCATGTTTACCTCTATATATTTTTACTAAATTATAAACGAAGAAAATTTTCCCTATTGACAAATTAGATATTATGTTCTATTATATTAATTAGAATTTATTTTCTAATAAGGAGATTATGATGATTAACACAAATTCATTTCCATCTAACATAAAATCTAATTTAAGCTATTGGTTCGCCAATAATCGTCTATCCATCACTACGTTTATTTTATTAATCGGTTTGATCGCTTTCGAAATGTTTAATTACAGTACAACCGATTTCGCATTAAAGGATCTGCTGGGGAATCTTAAGTTCGCAGGGCTTTATTGGTCAACTATTTTAGCAGTTGCTTTCTGTCTGATTGATTTTGCCGGGATTACTCGTTTGTTCATGCCAGGAAATAAAATATCAGACATTAAAGAAGATTGGTTCCTGTTTGGCGCATGGTTTTTAGCTGCGACAATGAATGCAATTCTAACATGGTGGGGTGTATCCATGTCGATTGTCAATCACTCCATCATGAGTTCAAAAATCATTGACACAGAAACCATTCATCTTGTGGTTCCAATATTTGTGTCCATCATGGTGTGGGTCACAAGAATCTTATTGATCGGCAGTCTGACGCTTTCAGACCAATGAACTTCACCAAAAAGCCAAACAAGAGTTGCTCGCCCTTCGACTCATACTGCTGCTTCACACCGCTATAATTCTTCAAGTTCAACTTTAACAGCCCGAGGTGCTTCCTTACAATCAAAAGCTCCGGTGCAACAATACCAAAAACAATCGCAATTTTCAAATAGACCAGATCCTGAATATGTATCGGATCCAACCAGTTCTATCCTGCAACCTGTTTTTCAGGGCCGAAACCAAAACAATACACCTGTTAGAAGATTTTAAGATTTTCAAAAAGTCAACACAAGCTGAAAATGCCTCATTTATTGTGGGAAAAATGATGGCATTTTCGTTCATTAATGAGTCTATTTTGTTCTGCTCCGTTGATATGCCATAGGCAATTATGTTTATTTCAAAACCATCTTTTTTTAAGTTCTCATATGAGATTTCCAGAGCTTGGATACCGGTGATTGAATCTTCAAATAAACACACATTAAGCGGTTGAGCAAACCTGGATAAATAATCCACCAATTCGGAATGCTGGTCATTGAAAAAATAGTCATAGGATAACCTTAGCGCATCGATAATATCTAGACCACTTGAAAATAGAATCGCCCCCATCGTGTGAACAGGAGAAGGTTTTACAAATTGATCTCCACAACCATTTTTCTCTCCAGGTCTCATCAAACAGCATTGGACTATCATACTTTTCCAGATAAGGTTTGGTTTCAAGAATCCAATCTAATCCCGTAATTTTTTGAAACAATTCATTACCTAAAGTTAAATTTTGAAAATATTGCAATATTTCGGATTTCCTAATGTTTCTGGATTCTTTAATCCATGCATTTATTGTCCAGGAAATTTTGCTTCTCGTATTATTGAAAACTCGAAAGGAGTCTTTTTCAAAATTTTGATTGAGTAAGGAATCACAAGCAGAATATCCATCTTGAAGAATATCTTTCAGGACTAAGAACAGATGAGATTACATTTTTTTGATCCGGTTGAAATTCATATTTCCGGAAGAAATTATAACAATCCTGAAAATTTTCAAGGGTGGTATCTGGTTGATTCTCGATTAAAGAAAGCTCGGTCACTATCAATAAGAACAACTGGACAATATCCCATTCTGAAGTAATACCAATTGACTCAAAAGTGGTTATGATTTCTTTATTGATTCATATCTTTGAAAAACCAAGTTTATTTAGAAAATAACTGGTTGTGTCGTAAACTGCTTTACGATATCTTGATGGTTTAATTAAAACACCATCAATATCAAATAACAGAAAATTAGTTCCCAATTTACTCCTGAATTAAAAGAATAAATAAAATCAGAAAACTAAATTTCAAAAGCCCTGAATAAATCTTAGATTAAACCAACTTGCTTGCCAATCCTGCTGAAGATTTCCAAAACAGTATTCAGTTGTTCATCCGTATGTGTAGCCATATAACTGGTTCTTAATAATTGACGGCCAGGTGACACAGCTGGGCTTATGACAGGATTTACAAATACACCAGCTTCGAATAGCAATTTCCAGGTCAAGAATGTCTTTTCATCAGATCCGATGAGAATAGGTATTACAGGTGTTTGTGAATTACCTGTATTAAAACCTAATTCTTTGAATCCTCTTCGCATCCTTTCCCCAATTTGATTGACCCGTTCAATTCTTTCGGGCTCTTCTCGCATAACCTGTAAGGAGGCTAAAGCCGCTGCTGCGTTTCCCGGGGGAATACTGGCAGAAAAAATAAGCGATCTGGCGAAATGTTTTATGTAATGCACAACATCTGCATCACCTGCAATAAATCCTCCCAGAGATGCGAGCGATTTGCTGAATGTAGACATAATTAAATCCACATCTTTTGTGACACCAAAATGATGTGAGGTTCCATGACCTCCACCCGTAACACCCATTCCATGTGCATCATCCACCATCAACCTTGCTCCATACTTTTTCGCAAGAGGAATAATTTCCGGAAGTGGTGCTAAATCGCCTTCCATGCTGAACAAACCATCAATGATAATGATCTTTCCTGAATCTTCTGGTAACGATTCTAAAACGCGTTCGAGGTGAATCATATCATTATGGCGATATCGTTCGATTTTTCCAAAGCTTAAACGGGCACCATCCACAATGGAGGCATGATCATCTTTATCCAGAACAACAATATCTTTGTTCCCCACAATTGCAGAAACTGCACCCAAATTTGCTTGCATTCCGGTGCTGAAAACAAGCGCTGCTTCTTTCCCAACCCATTCGGCCAATTCTCGTTCTAATTGTTCATGGAATTCTAGCGTGCCATTTAGGAACCTGGAACCCGTACAACTGGTACCAAAATGCTCAGTTGCCTTACATGCGGCTTCCTTGACCTTAGGGTGTGTCGTCAGTCCCAAATAGTTATTAGATCCACACATAATTAATTTATGGCCTTTATACTCCACAACAGTACCTTCGTTTTCTGTTAATGGAATAAAATATGGGTAGAAGCCTTGTTTAATTGCTTCTTTTGCGGTTGTGTAAGCAAAACATTTTTCAAAAATATCCATAATTTCCTCATATTGATAATTTGGGTTTTTAAAATGCAAATTCCATTATACCTGATAAGAAAATTGTTTGCTTACATGAATTTTACATACTGAAGGAGAATAAGATGAAAGAATATTACGGTGGTATTGAAGCAGGAGGAACAAAATTTGTCTGTGTTATTGCTAATAATCCCCATGATATTCTTGAGGAAAGCCGGTTTTCTACTACAAGTCCTCTAGAAACGATTGAGAAAACAATTTTTTTCTTTAGAAATGCAATTCTAAAACACAATATTCAATTAAAGTCCCTTGGAATTGGGTGTTTTGGACCTATTGATCTGGATATAAAAAGCTCCACTTTTGGTTATATTACAACAACCCCAAAAATCGGATGGTGGAATGTAAATCTATTACAACCAATCCAAGATGCTTTGAATATTCCGGTTGCATTCGATACAGATGTAAATGTGGCAGCCATAGGGGAAGGAAAATGGGGAGCTGCGCAAAATCTGGATGATTTTTTGTATTTCACCATAGGCACGGGAATTGGGGGGGGAGCAATCATAAATAATAAGCCATTGCATGGATTGATACATCCGGAGATGGGTCACATACGACTGAACCAGGATACATCAAAGGATGCATACTCCGGTAAGTGTCCCTATCATCATAATTGTTTTGAAGGGCTTGCCAGTGGTCCGGCCATAAAAGAACGTTGGGGGACCGCTGCTGAGAACCTGGATGACAATCATCCCGCCTGGGTTTTGGAAGCTGATTACATTGCCCAGGCTATGAGCACCTACATTTGCACTTTCTCTCCGAAAAAAATTATTCTTGGAGGGGGAGTCATGCAGAAAAAACTATTATTCCCAATGATTTATGAAAAGACAAAACAATATCTGAATGGTTATGTTCAATCAGATATGATATTGAACAGAATAGATGAGTATATCGTACCACCTGGATTGGGAAATCAATCAGGCATGTTAGGTGCGATTGCATTAGCGCAAAGTATTTAATTTTTTATATGGTTTATATCCGAAGGTCATTGACAGTTGATTGCTTTAGTTCGATGCGGATTATTCTTCTATTGCGATTCACTAAAGCTTCATAATCGCCTAAGGCTTGAGCATATAGTAATTTTCCAAATGATAGTCCCATACCGGGGATATCAAAATCCTGATCAGGTTTGTCGACGATTTGAATAAATAAACCATTGTCTGGACCTCCCTTATGCAATTGTCCTGTTGAGTGCAAGAATCTTGGCCCGAACCCTAACGTGGTGGCATTCTGTGTCCGAATTAATACGGATTGACGAAATGCCTGCAAATCTCTTTCAACTTCTTGAATTCTCGGTAAATAAGCATTTATGGCAATATAATCACCATCTTTTCGCAACTGTAAAAATGTTTCAAGAATCTCACTTAAATTCTTACCGCCGAGATCGATATCGGTTTGATTAGTAAAAATAGTGGCGTTTTCTATATCCAAAACCGGATTACCGGAATTAAACTTTCCAAATGATATAAATTCATTAATTTTGAGTTTTGTTCGGGTCTTATTATCCTGAACATCCGGTTGGTCAAATGCATTCACACCCAGGATCGCACAAGCCACTGCCGTTGCAAATTCCCAACGGAAAAATTCAGATCCTAATTCATAAGGGTCATTCAATTCATACGAAATTACCGGATGACCTCTATTGACAATTTCATTGATTTTCTGTTCAAAAATACCATCATTTTTCAGATAAACAAAAATCCGATCTTGTGAGTAAAGGTCTAAATTGACAATAGGCTCAATGTCAATCGGAACAATACCTTTCCCGGATTTACCACTCGATTCAGCGATTAATTGCTCCAGCCATGATCCAAAAGATCGATACGGTTCTTCAGCTATGATTGTTAATTTATCAATTCCTATTTGAGCAGCTTCAGCCAGGATCACACCTAAACCCAGACCAGGATTTCTTCCGGTAGCCACTCCAGGTCGACAAGTATACGCAAATTCCTTGGTTTTTTGTAAAAATGTCTCTAGTTCAACACCTATCAGTGCCGCAGGTACCAGACCAAAGGCTGTTAATGCTGAAAATCTTCCTCCCACACTGGGATTTGCATAGAAAATCTTTCTGAACTGGAGTTCATTTGCCTGCCGGGATAAATCTGTTCCTGGATCTGTGATGGCTACAAAATATTTTCCTGCATCATCTCCAGTAAAATTTTTCATTCGTTGGTAGAAATATCTGAGGAAGGCCTGCACTTCCGTCGTTCCACCGGATTTGCTGGAAACAATGTAAATTGTTTTTCCAATCGGGTTATGTTCTTCAGCAAATTTCACCTGGCGTGGATCAGTTGAATCTATAATGGATAAATTTAAACCTTCTGAATGTCCCCTAAAGGATAGACTTAATACTTCAGCAGCTAATGAAGAACCACCCATTCCTAAGAGAAGGACATGGGTAAAACCTTCTTGAACAATTTCATCGCGGAATTTATTAATTTCATCAATGTTGTCCAATGAAATAAACGGAGCATCCAACCATCCAAGCCGGTTTGAGATTTCGTTGGACGCGGAGGGGTTTACATCCCAGACGGAAGCGTCTCTTTCATAAATACGTGTAATGATTTGTTTTTTATCTAAATCTTCAATCCTGTTTTTTATTAAATTACTTAAACCAGGTAGTGTATTCTGGATGGCTCTTTTTCGATTATTGATGGTATCAAGTAACGATATAAAAGCTTTTTCAAATGCTTTTACTCCCTCATTTTCCAAAGCCTGGGTTACAGCTTCGATTTCAATGCCAAGATTACGCAGAGAAGAAAATAATTCCCTTGCATTCTCGATATTTTTCCTAATTTTTATTTCTGCTCTTCCATGATCTCTGAATGCATCCAGCGTCTGCGGGGGCATGGTGTTAACCGTATTTTCACCGATTAATTCTTCAACATAAATCACGTCATAATAATCAGGATTTTTTGTCGAAGTAGATGCCCACAAAGGTCGTTGAATTTTTGCCCCTTTTTGCTCCAATTGCTTAAATCGTTCTGCAGAAAAAACATTCTCAAACAATTCATAAGCCAGCCTGGAATTTGCAACTGCAGCTTTCCCTCGTAATTCTAGAAACTGTTTTTGGTTTATTTTGTTTTCACTAAGAAATGATTCCAGTATTGAATCAACTTTAGTGTCAACCCTTGACACAAAAAAGGAAGCCACAGATGCAATATTATTAATAGGAAGATTGTTTTTTACCCTATCTTCCAGACCTGAAAGATAGGCTTCAATTACTTCCTCATATCTTGAAACTGAAAAGATTAATGTTATATTGATGTTAATTCCAGCAGCAATCGCTTGTCGAATTGCTGGCAAACCTTCTTGAGTGGCGGGAATTTTTATCATCAAATTTTTTCGATTTACCTTATCCCACAATTCTTTTGCCTGGCTGAATGTCCCTTCAGAGTCATAAGCTAATTTTGGGTTTACCTCCAGACTGATGTACCCATCACCACCATTGGTTTCTTGATACAAAGGTAGAAATAGATCAGCTGTTTGCTGAATATCCTCGATTGCGAGTTGGAAAAAAATATCCTCAGGATTCCAATCAGCCCACGCCATGGGTTGTATGGCTGAATCATAATCAGTTGAATTAGCGATCGCTTTTTGAAAAATTGATGGGTTGGAGGTCACCCCACGAATTTCACCCACTGCAATCATCCTTTCCATTTCCCCATTTTTTAATAATTTTCTTTCGATGTTGTCATACCAAATTGATTGGCCTAATTGGTGCAGATTATCTATCTCATTCATAACGATCTCACTTTCTATAAATGACCGAATTCTTCAATTTTTTTTACTTTTTCCATACGCCGGTCAAATCTTTCACCATGATCCTCTTTAGCTGATAAAAAAGCTTTTGTGATTTCCTCAGCAATGGCAGAACCAATCACACGAGCTCCCATACATAAAACGTTCATGTGATCATGTTCCACACCTTGATGTGCAGAATAATGATCATGGCATAAACCTGCGATGATTCCTTTCATTTTATTGGCTGCAACACTTGCACCTACGCCTGAGCCACAAATGATAATGCCACGGTCAGCCACCCCTCGTTGAATTGCATCACAAACTTTATAAACGTAATCAGGAAAATCTACACTCACTTCGCCGTTATCAGTTCCAAAGTCCACAACCTCATTGCCAAGCGAAATTGCTGCTTCGATTACTGTGAATTTTAAAGGGAAACCACCATGATCACATCCCACTGCTATGCGCATTTTTTCTCCTTAATCACTAATTTCTAATGCATTTTTTACGATATTTTCAACAGAAAATCCAAGGTAAGGATAGATCTCTTCAAATTTTCCAGACTCGCCAAAGCGATTCAAACCGATTATTTTACCAGAATCGCCAACCCATCGCTCCCACCCAAAACCAGAACCTGCCTCAACGGATATCCTCTTTCTTACATCTGGTAAAAGTACACTATCTTTGTAGGTTTGATCCTGCTGCTCAAATAAATACCAGCTCGGCATAGATACAACTCGGACATTGAGGCCTTTCTCCACCAACACATCAGCTGCCTCCACCACCAATGCGATTTCAGACCCGGATGCAATTAGGATCAGATCTGGTTTTTCTGATCCATAATCTTTCAATACGTAAGCTCCTCTTGTTAACCCTTCAGCTGAATTGAAATACTGCCGATCCAGCGTAGGTAGATTTTGTCTTGATAATGCCATTAATACTGGTTTGTCATTGATCTGTATCGCGACTTTCCAGGCAACAGCTACTTCATTAGCGTCCGCAGGCCTTAGATCAACCAATCCTGGCATGGCGCGCAAAGAAGCAAGATGTTCTACCGGTTGATGTGTGGGACCATCTTCACCCACACCAATGGAATCATGTGTGAAAATCCACTTGACCGGGATGTGTGACAATGCAGATAAGCGTATGGATGGTCTTACATAATCCGTAAAAACAAGAAAAGATGCTCCATACGGGATAAAACCCTTGTGCAAAGCGATTCCATTTAAAATGGCACCCATTGCATGCTCACGCACACCAAAGTGCACATATCTTCCACCAGGATTGTTAGCTTGAAAATCAGAATCTCCATCAATCCAGGTATTGTTGGAGGGTGTCAGATCAGCAGAACCTCCCACCAGTTCAGGCAATTTTCTTGCCAGAGCGTTGATCACTTTCCCGGAAGCCACCCTGGATCCCATTCCTTTTGGATCTGTTTTGAAAACTGGAATAGCTTCCTGCCAATTTTCCGGTAATAATCCTGACATTCTGCGAAGGAATTCAGTTGCCATCGCTGAATTTTCTTTTTTGTATTGTTCTACAATTTCATTCCAAATTGCTTCTTGCTTTTCACCAATATCAATTGCTTTTCGATAGAATTGCAGTACCTCATCCGGTACAAAGAATTTTGGCTCAACAGGCCAACCTGCATTTTGCTTTGCAACGCTTAATTCAGCTTCTCCAGGTGGCTTACCATGAGCGTCCGCTGTATTTTCCATGGTTGGCAAACCGTACCCGATTTTTGTTCGACAAATAATTAATGAAGGCCGATCAACATTTTTTGCTTCGATAATTGCTTGATCAATTTTATCTACATTATTTCCATCATCAACCAGACTAACATGCCAACCATAAGCTTTGAATCGCATGGCTCTATCTTCCGTAAATGCCAGATCGGTTGATCCATCGATTGAAATGCGGTTGTCATCATAGAGATAGATTAATTTGCCTAATTTCAGATGTCCGGCAAGTGAAGCAGCTTCTGAAGCTACCCCTTCCATCAAATCACCATCTGTGACAATAGCATAAACATAATGGTCAACAATTTTTTTAAGACCAGGTAAATTGTATTTCGCGGCTAAATGAGCCTCAGCAATCCCAAATCCAACGCCATTTGCAAACCCTTGACCTAACGGACCTGTAGTCGTCTCCACACCAGGAGTCACCCCTACCTCAGGATGTCCTGGCGTCATGCTGCCCAGTTGACGGAAAATTCTTAACTGGTCTAGAGGTAAATCATATCCAGTTAGATATAAAAGTGAATATAACAGCATCGAACCATGCCCACCCGATAATATGAACCTATCACGATTTACCCATTGTGGATTCTTAGGGTTATGTTTCAAATGTCTTGTCCAGATTGTATAAGCCATCGTGGCTGTTCCCATGGGCAACCCAGGATGACCGGAATTTGCTGTCTGTACACCATCTGCTGAAAGAAAACGAATGGTTTTAATCGCCTGTTGTTCAAGTTCTGAATTTATTTTCATGCTGTATTCCTTCAAAATAATTTCTTTATTTCCAGAATTTTATTATAACCTCTGTCCATTATGAAATTGTTTTTTGTGATTAAGTAAAAAATTTATTCTGACTTTGGTGGAATCAGGCTTTCAGTAAAACGTAGAGTTTGACATATGCTGATATCAGATTATTATTGATAAAATGAAACGAATTTTCAACAAAAACAATTTATTCTCTCTTTCACTTTTCCTCTTCTCATCAATATGGGTGCTTTTTACAATCTCAACCAATCAAGAAAACTCAGGAGAGATTTACGCAGCCCCTCAAAAAGGTTTTATCGCTCCTGACTTTGTTTTGAATGATTTGTCGGGTAACGAATATCAATTATCCAATTTAAAAGGAAACATGATTATTGTTAATGTATGGGCAAGCTGGTGTAAACCGTGTCAATATGAAATGCCAGCTATGCAAGAAATCTACGAAAAGTATCAAGACAAAGGGTTAATATTATTGGCGGTCAATAATACATATCAGGATAATTATTCTGATGTTCTTGATTTTGTCAGTGAAAATAAACTGACTTTTCCAATCCTATTGGATTTAGATGGTTTCGTTTCTAACCAATATCAGGTTCAGGCCTTGCCTTCTACTTTTTTTATCGATAAAACCGGAAAAATATCAGAAATTATTATCGGAGGTCCTATGTCTGAGGCATTAATTGAGTCAAGAATAAAGGAATTAGAAAAATAATGTTTCCGGTTTTAAATATTGGACCATTAGCCATTCAAACCCCTGGTTTATTGATCGTTATTGGCATTTATGTTTCATTTTTAGTGGTTGAAAAGCAATCAAAAAGATACGCTTTGAATGCGAATGATGTGTCAAATTTAATTTTCTTGTATCTGATATCAACAATCATCATTGGTAGATTGGCGTATGTATTTCAATTCCCCTCAATTTTCATTGAAAATCCTTTATCGATATTTTCAATTAGTCCCTCTCTTTTCGATTTCACATCCGGATTAATTCTTGCTCTTTTGGTTGCAGTGGTTTTTGTTCAAAAGAAGAAACTACCCCTTCAACGAATACTTGATTCCTTATCTTTGCCTTTATTAATCTTTCTGATCTTTGTATTTTTAGCATTATTCGCTTCAGGCAATTCTTACGGAAAGCCATCCTCGCTAGTCTGGTCAATCTTCCTTTGGGGGACTACGCGTCATCCATTGCAAATCTATTACATCGTTGGTTTAATTCCTGTGATCGCAATCAATGTATATTTATCCAAAAAGAAATTACTCCCTGGACAATTATTTTTTAGAACAGTTTTTTATGTGGCAATATTGGTGGTTTTTCTGGACTTTTTTAATGGGAACCCGAATAACCTGATATTATCAGTAAATCGACTTCAAATCATTGCCTGGTTCGTGATGGTTGTGCTTGTATTTGTTAATGCAAAATACAAAAAGAAAATGGATAAAGGATCAAATTTCAATCTTACTTCTTAGCTATTTCTTTTAATTAACAAATCAGTCAACTCCAATAATGACTGGAATGCATTTTGATCGTTAATTTCTATTGCTTCTAGTGATTTTAAAGATGTATCTGTGTATTGTTTGGCAATATCTTCAGTGAATTTCTTTGAACCATTATTTTCTAACATTGAGAGCAATTTTTGGTAATTTGCCTGAGTTGCCCCTTCCTCCTGGTAAATCCGAGAAAATTTTTCATCATGATCAAGCGCAAATAAAATCGGTAATGATTTTTTACCTGTCATTAGATCTGAAGAAGTAGATTTACCAGTCTTTTCCTCTACACCCCAGATCCCAAGCCAATCGTCCCAGGCCTGAAAAGCTAAACCTAATGCATTGCCATAATTTCGTAAAGCGTTTCGATTCAGTTCAGATGTTAAAGCAGTGATTGCGCCAATTTCTGAAGAGGCCGATAATAACGCTGCAGTCTTTCCACCAACCATAAGCAAATATCGTTCAAGAGAGACCTTTGTTTCTTTTTCAAAAGAAATATCAAGGTTTTGTCCACCTGTTAATATTAAACAGGTTTCATTCAGAATTTGAATGGCATCATACCCAATTTGTTTATTAAACTCATTTCCTACCTTCAGCATATTAATCTGAGCCAAGGAAAACATCGCGTCACCCGTATTGATCGCCTGAGGGATGCCATAAATTTTCCATAATGTCTGCCTGCCTCTTCTCAGATCGGATTGATCTTCAATATCATCATGAATTAGTGAGAAATTATGAATAAGTTCGATTGAAATTGCCGCAGGAAGGGACCTTTTCCAATCTCCGCCACATACTGCATTACAAAGTAAAAGAATAATGGGTCGTATCTGTTTTCCCTGGGATTTTTGAGAATTGTCATTTTCCAACCAACCAAAGTGGTAATTCATCATTTCTTTTAACCCGGGGAATGAATCAGGAATATCTTTAAGAATTGTTGATTTGAGTGCTTTTTCTATTTCTGGAATCATTATTTGAGAATATTCACTTAGAGTCATAAGTGTTCACCTATTTTAAAAATTTTATCTGCAGAAAATGAAATCAAATCTTTTGAGCCAGTAACAAACATACTCGTTCGAATAATTCTCTCAAAAATAGTAATTGTTTCTATCAGGTGATCCAGGGATACAACTGCAGCTTTTAAGAAAACACCTGCCATCCCAGCTAAATTTGCACCTAAAGCCAAAGATTTAGCAACATCCATACCTGTTTTAAGCCCACCACTGGCGAATATTGGAAGATCAGGAAATGAGTTTCTAACTTTTGTAAGTGCATCGGCTGTTGGAATACCCCAATCCAGGAATGCTTCAGCTACCTTAATACCAATTGGATCCTCCAATCGGAATCTTTCCACCTGGGACCACGATGTTCCACCTGCCCCTGATACATCAATCGCAGCTACTCCAACATTTATAAGCTGTTTAACGAGTACATCTGATATCCCCCAGCCAACTTCCTTAATAACAACTGGCACAGGCAAATCCCGACATATAATTTCAATTTTTCTTAATAGTCCAGAAAAATTGGTATTTCCTTCTGGCTGAACTGCCTCCTGAAGTGGATTTAGATGCAATATTAAGCTATCCGCATTGATCATTCCTACTGCACGTTTACATTCATCGATTCCATAGCCATAATTCAATTGAACAGCCCCCAAATTTGCAAATAGTAATATATTCGGTGCAAATTTCCGGACATCAAATGTTTCAATTAGTGTGGGGTTTTCAATGGCTGCCCTTTGAGAACCTACTCCCATTGCCAGTCCAAATTTTTCGGCAGCCTGTGCAAGCATTTGATTTATTTGATAAGCTTCAGGAGTTCCTCCAGTCATAGAAGAAATTAAAATCGGTAATGAAATGTTCTTTTTAAATATTTTTTGGGATAAATCGATATCTTCTAAATTAATTTCAGGGAGTGCATTGTGAATAAACCGATACTTTTCCAGTCCATTACTGAGCGTGCTTCGGACATCTTCCTCTAAATTAATCCTGATGTGGTCATTTTTCCTTGATCTTATTAATTCTTCATCCATAACTATTCCTGATATCCAGTGTTTTAATTTTAGTATAGCAGAGCTATCTCCACCGTCTTTATAAATAAAAATAACAAATCATGAGCACTTGACAATATTATAAGTAAAGATACAATTTTGAAATATATTACTGTAACATGTACAGGAGGATTGAATGAGCGAAGTTTTTAATCAGGTCAAAGCAATTATTGTGGATGTACTGAAAGTTGATGATAGTGAAGTATCTATGGAAACTCGATTTATTGAGGATTTAAAAGCCGATTCAATGGATCAATTTTTCCTCATCGATGGTTTTAGCGAAAAATTTGATTTAGAAATACCGGATGATCGTGCCAGACAAATTAAAACGGTTGGCGATGCTGTAACTTATATTGAGGCAAATCTAAAATAGAATACTAAAGCACCTAACGGTGCTTTTTTTATCGATTGAGCAGAATCGCTATATCCTCAGGATGTCTTGCAATTTGAACACCTACCTCCTGTAAAGCCTTTATTTTTTCTTCAGCAGTACCCGATCCACTTTCAATAATAGCGCCCGCGTGCCCCATTCTTTTACCAGGAGGAGCTGATTGTCCTGCAATGAAAGCAACCACCGGTTTCGTCATATACCTTGAAATATAATCAGCAGCTCTTTGTTCATCTGTCCCACCAATTTCACCAATTAACACAATCTGATCTGTTAATGGATCAAGTTCGAACATTTCTAGCAAATCAATGTAACTTAAACCACTGATGGGGTCTCCACCAATTCCTACACAGGTACTGGTGCCAATCCCTAACAACTTCATAGCATATAAAACTTCATAGGTCAGGGTCCCAGAACGAGATATAACACCTATATTTCCAGGCATTGTGATGTTTCCCGGGATTATTCCAACTTTAGCCTCAGAAGGTGTAATTAAACCAGGACAATTAGGGCCGATTAATTTACTGCCTTTTTGATCCAGGTATTTTCGAACCAGCATCATATCGCGAACGGGTATTCCTTCTGTAATGCACACAATTAATTCAATTCCGGCATCAGCTGCTTCCAGCATAGCATCACCAGCAAAATGAGCAGGGACAAATATAACAGACACATTTGCTCCTGTTGCTTCTTTGGCAACTTTTACTGAATCAAATACCGGTACTTTTCCTTCAAAAACCCACTCCCCACCTTTTCCGGGCGTGACTCCTGCCACAACATTATTTCCATATTCGTACATTTGCCAGGCATGGAAATTTCCTTCGTTCCCGGTTATACCCTGAACCAGAATCCGGCTATTTTTATTCACAAGAATACTCATGATTTACCACCCGTAGAAAGACGAACGGAAATATTAGCTGCTTCAACTAATGTGTTCGCAGTCTGGACATTTTCATTGGCTAGCAATTCGCGTCCTTCTTCAGCATTTGTTCCAACCAATCGGACCACAACAGGAACTTTTGTTTTCACATCCGTCAATGCTGATAATAATCCTTTAGCAACCTCATCACAACGGGTGATGCCACCGAAAATGTTAATCAATATCACCTTCACATTAGGATCTGAAAGTATGATCCGTAATGCTGCAGCTACTTTTGTTGCACCAGCACCACCACCTATATCCAGAAAGTTGGACGGCTTGCCCCCAAATTGACTGATGATATCCATGGTCGCCATGGCAAGTCCAGCTCCATTAACCATGCAACCAATATCACCGTCAAGTTTTATATAAGATAATCCATATTTTTGTGCTTCAATTTCAGCTGGAACCTCAACATCCAAATCTCGCAATTCCATCAATTCAGGATGGCGAAATAAAGCATTATCATCAATGATCATTTTCGCGTCTAACGCAATTAATCGTTTGTCCTTTGTGATAACCAGAGGATTAATCTCTGCTAAAGTGGCATCCATATCAAGGTAAGCTCTATACAACCCATGAAGAATTTTGATAAATTGCTTCCAATATTCATGTTTGAGATCAATTCCCAGAGCAATATCCCGAATCTGAAAATCCTGTAAACCTAGTAGTGGATCAATAGACAACTTGAAAATTTTTTCCGGTGAGATCTGCGCAACTTCTTCAATATCAATCCCACCAGATGAAGAAGCGATCACAACCGGTTGTCTGCAGGTTCGGTCGTTGGTAATTCCCAAATAAATTTCTTGATCAATATCAACAATTTCATCAACCAATATCTTTCTGACTGGTAAACCTTTAATTTCCATCCCTAAAATCTCAGTAGCTAATTCTTTAGCCTGTTTTGGATCCCTGGCAAGTTTGATACCCCCTGCTTTTCCTCTACCCCCAACGAGCACCTGAGATTTAATTACAACCCTCCCACCTAATTCTTCTGCAATCTGTTTTGCCTCCGAGGCAAAGTTGGTGACTCTTCCTTTAGGGATAGGGACATCAAAACGATCAAATATTTTTTTTGATTGGTACTCGTGAAGTTTCATTAATGCTCCCCAGAACGAAATCAAAAATTATTTAGAAAATAGTTATGCAAAATGATAAAGTTGAAAAAACCGGGAATATCCCGGTTCTTATTCATAATTATCCTTTTAGAAATTCTTCCAATGCTTCTTTACTTATTCTATATGCAGAGCCTATTTTTCTTGCTTTCAAATCACCAGCAGTTATCGCTGCCAAAACATCTTCTTCCGATACTTTCAAGGCAGATGCCGCCTCAGAAGGTGTCATAACATCTGGTAATCCAGCCTGTGGCGTTGCAGTTTGTCCGCCAGCACCGCTAGTTGATCCTGTCATTCCCTGTAAAGATTGTGAGATCACTCCCCCTAATCCAACACCAGCTCCAATGCCTGCGGTTAAACCTGCACCACCGCTTTCATTGCGCGCAGCCTCTCTTAATGCGTCGGCAGCTTGTAATTGTGTATATGTCTGCATGTCAAGCATGCCCATTGCACGCAATTCTTCCGCCGATTTTTCACTGGGTTTTAGATTGGAAATATAGAATGATTTTAGTAACAAACCTATCGCTGCAAAATCATCCTGCGCTTTGGCCCGGATTGCAGCACCAATTTCTTCGGTTAACCCAATTAATTCTGTTACACTCTTACCGGCTGCGGTTTCACCCAACAAATCCTGTAATTTGGAAAGCAACATAGAGCGTAATCGGCCTTCAATGTCAGCCATTCGATAAACACCGTTAGCTCCCACGATCTGTGTGACAAATTGTTGTGGGTCTTTTACCTGAAAGCTATAGTTTCCAAAGCCCTGCATCAATGCCACACCTAGCCCCATGCCTGGATTTCTAACAAGAATTGGTTGTGGAGTACCCCACTTTCTGTCAGCGAATTCTCGCATGGAAATAAAATAAACTTCAGCTGTAAAAGGGGTTCGATCATTAAACGCTTTACCAATAAGGTCAATTATTTTGGGAATATTCGCTGTAATAATCGTATGACGACCCGGTCCAAATTCATCTAACGCTTTGCCGTCTCGATAAAATATCACCCGCTGAGACTCCCTAACAATTACCTGGGAACCAATTCGTAAATCAGCAACACCAGTCTCCGGAAAACGTCGGACTAATTCATCTTTCATTTCACTTGCATATTCAACTACATCAAAAATTCTAGCCATAGTTTTACTCCATTTTGGTTACGAGAAATTAATTGTTATTTGCGGAATCAATTCCACCCATTAAAACTTCCGAACGCTGGTTATAAACATCAATCGTTTGTTGTGCAAGAGTCGTCAGATGTCGGATTGCTGCTGGTAGACCATCCGTTCCAATCGACGATTCAATATTATCGATGGCTCTTCCCACCACTTCTCCATTCTCAAATAATGCTAAATCAAACTCATATACTTTCGACAATTCTTCCTCGTTGACTTTCGTTGCGTTGAAGAAAGGTGAATAACCATAAGATGCATGACGGATACGATCAATAAATTGTCGCATTTTTATTGCAGCCCGTTCTATATCATCGATAAATTCTAAACCTCCTGAACTTATCAAATCAGTTTGAATACTGGATATACGTTGCCACAATTCTTCAAAACGATCAGCTACAGCCTCACGTAGAATTTTATCTGCAGCTCTTCGATTTTCTCTTTCAACATATCCACTGAAGCCAGGAATTTTACTGAATAATTTTCTAATAATATCTTGATCATCAGTTATTCGATTAAACAAGTCACTCATCATACCTCCTGATTATTTTGCCCGATTGCATAATCATTATTATAGCTTATTCTTTTTTAATCAATGCTTGATAAAGAGTTATTTTTTTCGAAAATTGTCTCGTCCATAATTGTTTGTGAATTGTAATTTGCGTCTATTGAACTTTACTAATTCCTCGATATAATGATTTTATAGGTTTACTCTATTTTTTTAATGAAAGGAGAAGATGCCAATGTTATTTGCAACAAAAGAAAATGGACAGGGCCTCGTTGAATATGCTTTAATTCTTGTTTTGGTAGCTGTTGTTGTTATTGTTATCCTTGCCTTGCTCGGCCCAGCAATCGGAAACATCTTCAGCAATATCGTTTCTTTGATATAAATTTTAGTAATTGTTAGGGATTTGTAATTTTTATTACTTGAAATTTATTTAGAATTCAGTATAATGACTACAGGTATATTCCTAATTAGTTTAGAAAGGAGGAAATTCACATGTTATTTGCACCAAAAGAAAAAGGACAGGGCCTCGTCGAATACGCTTTAATTCTTGTTTTAGTAGCAGTTGTTGTTATCGTTATCCTTGCGTTGCTCGGCCCAGCAATCGGAAACATCTTCAGCAACATTGTTTCTGCAATATAAAATCATTGAACCAAACTAAAAACAAAAGATCTCAATTGAGGTCTTTTGTTTTTAATAAAGATAAAATAGTATTCTATTTCATTTTGTATTTCTGAAAATAAATGGCATAATAATTGCAATTAATTTATAAAATTATTATAATGACAAATCGCAGGGGAAAACTTAAATGAACCCACTACAAAAATCATTTTCCTATACGACCCAATTGCCTTATAATAAATCATCAGGTTAGTTTTCCTATTCAAATCTAAGGAGACGTAGACATGGCTAACAGTGGAAGAAAAAGCGGAAGAGTTTTCATTATTATTGCGTTATTGTTGATTGTTCTCGTTGCGGCAGCAGCTGTGGTGTGGTTACGGTTAAGACCGTTATTACAACCCACAGAACCTGTTGCGGGGGATTCTCCTCAAATTCAAATTGAGGAAATGGTCGATATCGTTATTACTACCCAGTTCGTAAATCGCGGGGAAGTAATAAACGAAAGTGTTATTACAATGATTCCTTTCCCCAAAAATGAACTGGTTGAAGGTACATTCTTTACTGAAATGGAATCAGTGGTTGGGAAGAGAGCTATTTATCCGTTAGAAGCAAGAATGCCTCTTACGCCCAGGATGTTAATTGATGGTGAAACAGGAGGATCGATTGCTGCCTTTGATATTCCAGTCGATAAGACTGCTCTATCAGTCATGATTGACCGTGAATCCATGATAGCCTATGCCCCCCAGGCTGGGGATCACGTCATGGTCATTGGGTGTATGTTATTAGTAGATGTTGATCCTGAGAACCAGTCTATTCTTCCCAATTATACCGGGTCGGTAACCAAACAAATTCTACAGGCAGAAAGTAGTACCGAATCATTGACCGTGATTATTTCAAGTGGTGGCCAAGGATCAACTCAAGGTCGAACCGAATTAGATCCCACGCTTAACGAACCGATATATGTAGTTCCTTCAGAAACTCAACGACCACGACTCGTCTGTCAGAATGTAATTCAGGATGCGATCGTCCTGAGAATGGGTGACTTCCCTTTATCTGGTGAAGAACCCACTCCCGCAGATCAGGTTGTCGTTCCCGAGGGAGAAGAGGCACCACCTGCGCCTGAAATACAAGCTCCGGATATCGTAACACTCGTTGTCACTCCACAGGATGCTGTACTCTTAACTTACATGAAAAAAGCAAAAATCATGCTTACACTTGCACTTCGTAATCCTAACAATACACAAACCATACTGACAGATGCTGTTACCCAACAATATTTGATGGATCAAAAGAACATCCCACTCCCTGCAAAATTACCATTTGCACTAGAATCTCCGCGTGGTGTATTTGCTCCTTTACCAGTACCCTAAATTGAAGTTTTTGACCAAACAATCTTAAGAATGGAACAAAGAAGGATAGAAATGGCGAATCCAGAAAAAATTCGGGTAGTTATTGTTGATGACATCATGGAAACTCGTGAAAATATTCGAAGAATGTTGCAATTCGACCCGAAAATTGAGATCATTGGAGAAGCCAGAACCGGGAAAGAAGCGATTGAGATTGCGTCTCAAAAATTGCCTGATGTAATGGTTATGGATATCAATATGCCGGATATGGATGGGCTGGTAGCCACTGAAAATATCCGGCGTAAACATCCTCATATCCAGATAATTATTCTTTCTGTTCAATATGAATCTGGGTATATGCGCCGCGCAATGCTTGCTGGTGCTAGAGATTTTTTGTCAAAGCCTCCATTAATTGATGAGCTAACCAATGCCATTCGTCAAGCTGGAAAACTTGCCATTGAAGAAAAACAAAAAGCGCAATTAGTTGTAGAAAGTAACGAGTCTTCTGCTGCAAGAACAGGAAGATTAGGTAAAATAATTGTTGTTTACAGTCCAAAAGGTGGTGTAGGATGTACTACCATTGCAACCAATGTCGCAGTTGCGTTGCATAGTGAAAGTTCACCAGTGGTCATTGTTGATGGAAACCTATTATTTGGAGATGTTGCTGTCTTTTTGAATGAGCAAGGTAGAAATACAATACTCGATCTAGCTCCTCGCGCAGATGAGTTGGATCCAGATATTATCAACGAGGTCTTGATTACACATTCATTATCAAATATCAGAGTATTAGCCTCACCTCCCAGACCAGAGTTTGCTGACCAGGTTTCCTCGGATCAATTTCAGAAAGTACTTCAATACTTGCAAAGAATTTATGAATACATCATCGTCGATACCACACCGTATCTCACGGATGTTGTACAATCAGCAATGGACATTGCTAATTTAATTGTGTTAGTAGCTACACAGGATATCCCTTCAATAAAAAGTACAAACTCTTTCCTCAGTCTTTCAGATCAATCCGGAATCAACCGAAAAAGAATATTGTTTGTTTTAAATCGTTTTGACAAAAGAATAGCCATTTCTCCGGAAAGAATTAGTGAAAGTTTGAAACAAATCGTTGAAGGTGTAATTCCTTTAGAGGAAAGAATTGTAACAACCTCCATCAATAGAGGGGTACCTTTCATTATTGAAAACAAGACTACATTAATTGCAAAAAGCATTTATGCTGTTAGTGAGAAAATAAAAGAAAAAATTGCGACGCACATTGAAGAATTAATTTAAATCTTAGTATTAAGGAAATATTATGTCGATTTTACGACGAATCCAAAATGAGAATTCGAACAACCCTCCACAAAAGCCTGGTGGATCGGAACCTTTGAGAAATCCTGTTCTTCAATCAAGACGTGTATCTGCCCCATCCCCTACCACAACAAATGATACGTATCAGGATTTAAAAAATCGTGTCCAGACAAAATTAATCAGTACACTTGATCCCGGTATGGATGTCAGTCAGACTTCAGAAGTAAAAAAGACAATTCAGGAACTGTTCGAACAGATACTTAACGAAGAAAACATTATCCTATCAAGACCTGAACGCTCAAGAATGTTTGAGCAAATTGCGGCAGAAATCCTCGGTTTTGGACCTTTGCAACGACTTCTTGAAGATGAGACGATCACTGAAATCATGGTCAATGGAGCAAAAAATATATACATTGAAAGATTTGGAAAGATCATACGTGAACCAATGGCTTTCGAAAATAACGAACACGTTATGCGAATAATCGAAAGGATCGTTTCACCCCTCGGAAGACGTATTGATGAATCAAGCCCATATGTTGATGCACGTTTACCCGATGGATCTCGTGTCAATGCTATTATTCCACCTCTCTCATTAGTAGGTCCGGTTTTAACCATCCGAAAATTTGCCAAAACACCAATTACTGTTGAGAACCTGATTGATTTTGGTTCAATTACACCTGAAGGTATTCAGTTTTTAGATGCTTGTGTAAGATCAAGGATTAACATTGTAATTTCTGGTGGAACAGGTTCTGGTAAAACAACGCTGTTGAATGTGTTGTCCGGATTTATCCCAGCGGATGAACGCATTATCACTGTCGAAAATGCAGCGGAGCTTCAATTGCGCCAGGAACATGTAGTAACCCTTGAATCGCGCCCAGAAAACATCGAGGGTAAAGGCGAAGTCACAATACGACAATTGGTCATCAATACATTACGTATGAGACCTGATCGTATCATCGTTGGTGAAATCCGTGATGAAGCTGCCCTGGACATGTTGCAGGCCATGAATACAGGCCATGATGGATCAATGACCACATTACACTCTAACAGCCCAAGGGATACCTTAGCCCGTCTGGAAACTATGACATTAATGGCTGGAATGGACCTTCCGGTGCGTGCCATTCGTGAACAGGTAGCCTCTGCTATTGATCTGGTCGTCCATCAGTCTCGTATGCGTGATGGATCCAGAAAAGTTACCCAAATAACTGAAGTGTCTGGCATGGAAGGCGAAATTATCACAATGACTGATATTTTTTCCTTTGAACAGGCTGGTTATGAAAATGGAAAAGTTGTTGGTCGATTAAGACCAACAGGACTTCGCCCCAAATTTATTGATAAGATAGAACAATCAGGAATTCATCTTACTCCATCTATTTTTGGTATTGGTGAAAGACGTAGATAAGTTTTTTGAAAGCAGGTATCGATGGATATCGCCCAATTATTAACACAAATTAATCCAATATTAATTTTATCGGTCGTTGGCGGCCTTGCTGTTATTCTTCTAATTGTCGGCGTGGTAGTTTCAATAACCGTTGACCGTCGTGCTGCTGAAATGAACCGGTTAGGAAAATATATCGAAGATGACGAACTCCTATCCGAAAGAGATAGAGCCAGACCTTTAGTCGATTGGCTAAACAATAGAGTTGAAAGATCTACCATCGGGGATAGGATTTCCAATAGCCTTTCAAGAGCTGATTTGAAATTCAAACCGGGAGAATTTATAATTTTCACGATCATCAGTGCAGCCCTGGTAGGTTTTGTGCTCTGGTATATTGGTGGAAAAAATATAGTTGTCTTGTTAATTGGTGCAGCGATCGGTTTATACTTACCCAATTTATATGTCAAATCCCAGCAAAGTAAACGCCTGATCAAATTTGATCAACAATTGCCAGATATGTTGAATCTAATGGTCAATGGTTTGAGAGCTGGTTTTTCGACCATGCAGGCTATGGAAGCAGTTTCAAAAGAATTACCTCCTCCTATTTGTGATGAATTCCGTCGGGTAATCCAGGAAATGCAACTGGGTGTTTCAATGGAAAGAGCCCTTGAAAATTTACTCATTAGAATTCCCAGTGATGACCTCGATTTAACGATCACAGCAATCAATGTTCAACGTGAAGTCGGTGGTAATCTGGCTGAAATCCTAGACTCGATATCATATACTATTCGTGAACGTATCCGAATTAAAGGTGAAATCAGAGTTTTAACCACCCAGGTTATGTATTCTGGACGGTTTCTGTCAATGTTGCCGATATTTGTTATTGGTATTCTTTATTTATTAAATCGAGAATATATCATGGAATTTTTCCAACCCGAAAGCGGTATTTGTGGAATTATTGCATTGGTCGTAGCAGGATTGATGATTATCGCTGGTTACTTTGCAATGAATAAGTTGGGTGATATTGAAGTCTAGGAAAATCCTGGAGGTTTGATAATGGTTATATTAATTATTGTATTGGTCACAGTTTTAGTAATCGCAATCATTCTCACCGTGATTGGTCTACGAAGCCCAGAGTTTGATGAAAATAGAATAATAAGCGAAAGATTAGATGAGATCAATCTTGAAGATGGCCCTTTGGAATTGAGAAAGTTAGAACTTTCTTTGCCATTTCAAGAAAGAGTCATTTATCCGATTGCGAGAAAATTAGGTGAACTGGCAACACGGTTTACACCTCAAAATGCAATGCAATCCATCGAGAGAAAATTAGAATTAGCAGGTGTTTCCTCAGCCATTGACCCAACGATCATACTTGCAACCCAATTTATTGGGTTGGTTTTCTTTGGCGGTATCATTTTATTTGTGCTTACCATCGGATCAACAGGTTGGCCTTTAGGAAGAAAATTATTAATATCATTACTTTTTGGACTTATAGGATTTTATTTTCCCAGCATGATTTTATCCTCAAGAATATCAAGACGACAAAAAGAAATTCGAAAAGCTATGCCGGATGCATTAGATCTATTGACAATTTGTGTTGAAGCAGGTTTAGGTTTTGATGCAGCCATGCATAAGGTCAGCGAAAAATGGGAAAGCCAGTTATCGATGGCATTTGCCCGAGTTATTCAGGAAATTCAGTTAGGAAAAATTCGAAGAGAAGCTTTGAGAGATATGTCAAACCGCATCGGGTTACCGGAGATGACAAGTTTTGTCGCTGCAGTGATTCAAAGTGAACAATTAGGTGTATCTTTATCCAAGGTTCTTAGGATCCAGGCTGATCAAATGCGAATTCGTAGAAGACAGCTGGCAGAAGAAGAAGCTCATAAAGCCCCAATCAAGATGCTTATACCAATGGGATTATTAATATTCCCATCGCTTATGATCGTATTATTAACGCCGGCAGCCATCAGGTTGATGCAATCTGCTCTCGGTGGAATGTTCCAGTAAAAAATAAGGAGCCCAATGTCTTTCTGGGTGGAAAACCCGTCTCTTCGCATACCTCTTTATAGGTCAATTTGGAAATTTGTAGACTTAATATTTCCACCACACTGTGCTGGATGTGGGGTAATTGGTGAAAGGTTTTGTTCTGAATGTTCTCAGCAGGTCCAGATGTTGGAAGGGAATATTTGTGAAAAATGTGGTGAACCAATCACAAATTTTCACCATAATATTCAGGATTGTTATGATCATCTGAAAAACCTGAAAATGATTAGGTCGTATTCCTACTATCAACCCCCACTTTCATTAGCAATTCAAAAATTGAAATATCATCGCGATATTGGTATAGCAGAAGTATTGGCAAATTATCTCGTAGAATTGTACAATAAAAATAAAGTGGATATTGACATGGTAATACCAGTACCATTAAGTCAAAAAAGATTACATGATCGAGGTTACAATCAATCCTTTTTGCTTGCATTACCATTTTCGATGATAATCAATAAACCATTAAAAAAGCAGTCGCTGCGTCGATTTAAAGACACAAGTTCACAAGTTGGTCTTGATCGACACGAGCGTTTAACAAATGTATCCAATGCCTTTATCGCAGATTCTGATGAGGTCGGTGGAAAAAACATTCTTTTAATTGATGATGTTTCAACTACTGGATCAACATTGGAAGCTTGTGCTTCAGCGTTGAAAATTGCTGGGGCAATGGATATAGTTGGCTTAACATTGGCTCGTGCTGTTCATACACATAATGGTTTTAGCGATCAACTTAACGATGCCGTAACTGTGCAAAAATTTTAATCCAGGAGGAATATAATGGCAACCAAGGTCGATATTTTTACCAAAAATCTTAAAATGAACGAAAGATTGGATGAGTATGTGAACAAAAAAATCACAAAACTTTATCGATATTTAAATGATATTGATGAAACCAGAGTTGATCTTTCTTATATAAAATCTGCCAGAAATGCTTCCGATCGTCAGGTGGCTCAAATAACAATTCGCGGAAAGGGATACATTCTTCGTACTGAAGAACGAGCGGATGATATTTTTGCTGCGATTGATGAATCAGTGGAAAAAATGCAACGCCAAATCGCACGCTTAAAAGGCAAACGACAACGAGGTCGCGGTGATGGTATGCCACTTTCAGAGCTGGCTTCAGAACTTCCAGAATATGAAGAGAAAGAGGAAGTTCCTGAAATTACCCGCAGGAAAACATTTTCTTTGATCCCTATGGATGAATTGGAAGCAATTGAACAAATGAAAATGTTGGGTCATGAAAATTTCTTTGTATTTTTCAACATGAATACCGAAAGTATCAACATTCTATATCACCGAAGGGATGGCGGATATGGAATAATTGAACCTAAATTAGGATAATATTCATAAAACTGGGGTTGCAAACGCAGCCCCAGTTTTTTGTATCATAAAAATTTCCTAAGAGTTTTTTTGAGTTTGTAGGTTCTTTCAATTTATTGATTCACCAAACGGACAACAAAATAATCCAACCTTGTCACCCATTAGCGCCTGGACTATAATCTAGCTAATAATTTTAGATTTAGAAGGTGTTTTATGATCGATGTCAATGAACTTCGCAAAGGTGTAACTTTTGAATTAGATGGAAATCTCTACAAAGTGTTGGATTATGGTCACAATAAATCGGGTCGTGGATCAGCTACTATCAGAATCAAAGCCAGAAATTTGATTACTGGCTCAACCATTGAAAAGACATTCAATTCTGGGCAACAAGTCCAGGATGTACGTCTCGACTACCATAATGCACAATACTTATATAATGATGGTGAATTTTATTATTTTATGGATAACGATACATTTGATCAATATCCATTACAATCTGAAATTCTTGTAGATTCAACTAATTTTCTCAAAGAAAACATGGAAGTGAAGATCACTTTTTATAATGGAAAAGCAATTGATATTGAATTACCCATCTCAGTAGACCTGGAAGTAACTTATGCCGAAATTGCCGTTAAAGGCGATACTGCAACCGGTCAAACCAAAAAAGTCGAAGTAGAAACTGGCGGTACAGTATACACCCCATACTTTATTTCAACCGGGGATGTGATCAGAATCGACACAAGAACTGGTGAATACATCACCCGTGTGACTCAATAAATATGCGTACTCCTTACGGTCAGGAATGTCACTATTTTTTTGGTGATTATTTCCGCGGACGAAACTTTGAAGAATGTCGTTTGATCACCGATTCAAATTCCAAACAGAATTGGTCTTCAAAAATTTGCAAGTCTTGCCCTGTACCCAATATCTTACAGGCAAATGCCTGTCAACATATGCAATTAACGGGTGTGATTAAGAAGGACTTTGGTTTTATCAAACGCATGAATGTTTCAGCTTATTGTGTAAAAAGTAAAACAAAAGTTAAGGAACCACACGTAGGTTGTGGCCAATGCCATCCATTACCTGATGTTTTTCTTGAGGTAAAATAATTGATTTTTTTATTTGATCTGGACGATACCCTCCTTGGAAATCCAATGGAGACATTTTTACCCGCCTATCTTCATAGCCTTGGGCAGTATTTATCTGAATATTATTCGCCTGAAGATCTTCCCGCTGCAATATTAAATGGGACAGAGCAAATGATTAATAATGTCGATCCATCCAGAATCCTGAAAGAATGTTTTGATGATTATTTTTATCCGTTAATCAGCACAGAAAAAGAAATTCTGGAACACAAAATTATTGAATTTTACGAAAGAGAATTTCCAAAATTAGCACCATTAACAAACGAGATTCCGCATGCAGCAAAAATCATAAAAAAAATATCCAATCAAAACGACAAAATAATTATCGCTACCAACCCTCTTTTCCCAAAAATTGCGATTAATTATCGACTAAATTGGGCAAATTTAGGAATTGAATTGAACAACTTCGAGTATATTACAAATTATGAGGAACTCCATTTTACAAAACCAAGACCAGAATTTGTTGCTGAAATTCTGGGAAAAATTGGCTGGCCGGATGAACCAATTGTCATGATTGGTAATGAATGGGATATGGATATTTTACCTGCGGAAATTTTAGGCATTCCGACATATTACGTAGGCAAGCCACCTGATCAATCAGAATTTTCGTTAAATCCTCTGAGTTCTTCAGGAACTTTGGAAAATGTTCTGAATTGGATCCGTCACTTAAATTTGAATGGTCATGAATTTGAGTTGAACAATTCAAGAGCAGCAATAATTGCAATTTTACGAGCCACAGCTGCAAATATGGATTCATTTTTAAGCATGCAAATCTCCCCATCTGGTTTCTCACAACGACCAAAAGCAGATGAATGGGCATTAATTGAAATAATTTCACACATGGCTGATGTCGATCAAGAAGTAAATATTCCTCGTATAAAATTAATAACAAGTGAAGACAATCCTTTTATCGAAGCTGTCCTAACAGATCAATGGGCAGATGAAAGAAAATACATCTCAAACAACCCGAAGGAAGAACTTACGCGATTCATAACAAATAGAGTATCTTTAATTGAAGTGATTCAAAATCTAACCACTCAGCAATGGAATAAATTAATAAATCATTCAATTTTTGGACCTACACCGACATCAGAATTAATAAAATTTATTGCTCAACATGATCGAATACATATTAATCAAATGGTAAAGACATTGGAAACCATACTGCAATGAAATTCAATTGAGTTGTTCAATCCAAAACCTTTGCCAAAACCAACAAATAAACCAATTAGAAATTATTTTTTAAGGAAATATGTTGAGTTTTATTAGAAATTCATAAGATGTATATAAAAACGTTATCAAAAATTAGCTAATACACTGGTAGATTGGTATAATTTTCTAAAAATAAAAAGACTTTCCTTGTTGGGAGGCATAGTGAATTCAAGAAATCAATCGTATGTAATCTACTTGCTGTTATTTATTGCCATTATTGTTATGGCATTCTATAGTTTCAGTCAGCGTAGTAGTGCAGAAACTTTAACCATCAATCAAATTGCAGCAGATATTCGAGCTGGAAAAATTTCTGAGGTTGAAGAAAGCGAAAATCGTCTAAGAGTTAAATATCTGGAAGATGCTCGTGAAGGTTTGTCAACCAAAGAACCAACAGCAACTTTGGTGGAACAATTATTAAATCTTGGGGTTACCCAGGAAGATTTGGATCCTGAAAAAATCCGCATCGTCATCAAAGCCCCTAGCGCATGGGTGGGTGTACTGACCGCCTTAGGCTACATTCTGCCTTTCTTGATTTTAGGTGGCGCATTCTTCTTTATTTTCCGACAGGCACAGGGTAGTAATAATGCTGCCATGTCATTTGGAAAATCAAAAGCCAGAATGTTCACCGGTGATCATCCCACTGTAACGTTTGTGGATGTAGCCGGTGTGGAAGAGGCAAAGGAAGAATTAAAAGAAGTTGTCGAATTTTTACGTGAACCTCAAAAATTTATTTCATTAGGTGCCCGTATTCCGAAAGGTGTTTTATTAGTGGGTCCTCCTGGTACTGGTAAAACCTTACTGGCAAAGGCCGTCTCTGGTGAAGCAGGTGTTCCTTTCTTTTCTATCTCAGGTTCAGAGTTCGTCGAAATGTTTGTCGGTGTGGGTGCCAGTCGGGTTCGTGATTTGTTCGATCAGGCAAAACGACATTCACCCTGTATCGTCTTTGTAGATGAAATTGATGCAGTTGGACGCCAACGTGGTGCTGGTTTAGGCGGAAGTCACGATGAACGAGAACAGACATTAAATCAAATGCTGGTGGAAATGGACGGCTTTGATACAGATACCAATATTATTATCATGGCTGCCACCAACAGGCCTGATATTCTCGATCCTGCCTTGCTTCGACCTGGCCGGTTCGACCGCCGTGTTGTTCTTGACAGACCCGATGTACGTGGACGAGAAGCCATTCTCAAAGTACACGTGAGAGGGAAACCTCTGGAAGATAATATCGATTTAAGTGTAATCGCTCGTTCAACCCCAGGCTTTGTAGGTGCAGATCTGGAAAACCTGGTTAATGAAGCAGCAATTTTGGCTGCCAGACGTAATAAGACATTAATTGGACAAAGTGAATTTGAAGAATCCATTGAGCGAGTAATCGCCGGACCTGAGAGAAAGAGCCGTTTGATCAGTCAGGAAGAAAAAAGGATTGTTGCTTACCATGAAGCCGGTCACGCCGTAGTCATGCATGTTTTACCAAATGGTGACCCGGTTCAAAAAGTGTCGATTATTTCTCGCGGTATGGCGGCAGGATACACACTCGCATTACCTCAGGAAGACCGATTATTAATGGCAAAGAAGAAAATGTTTGCTGATATGGTAGGGCTTCTTGGTGGCAGAGCAGCTGAAGAACTGGTGTTTGATGATATTACTTCAGGGGCCTCCAATGATATTGAACGGGTCAGCAAATTAGCCAGAACAATGGTCATGCGTATGGGTATGAGTGAAGATCTGGGACCAATGGTTTATGGTCAGAAAGAAGAATTGATTTTCTTAGGCCGTGAAATTTCGGAACAACGCGATTATTCAGAAAATGTTGCTGAAAAAATTGATAAAGAAGTTCGATCGATCGTGAATGATGCATATCGAGAAGCAAAACAAATTCTGACAGATTACCGTGAAAAATTGGATGCAGTTGCCACAAAATTATTAGAGGTTGAAACATTATCAAAAGAAGAATTTGAAAAAATCTTCCCATCCCCAACGCCTAAGAAGAGTGGTGTGCCTGAATTACTAAAAGCATAAATCTGACAAAAGCACTGGCTCACGCCAGTGCTTTTTTTATTCCGGTTTTTTCCATCCCACCTCAGATTTTACATAATCAACAACTTTTTTGTAATCTAATTCATCACCACGGAACCACATAATATTTGCATCATCGGCTTTAAACCAATTTGCCTGACGACGAACATATGTCCGCGAATTTCGTTTCATTAAAATAATCGCTTCTTCAAGTGTATTCTCACCCTGGATAAATCCAGCTAATTCCCGATACCCAATGGCAGACATAGAAGGCAGATTTGAAGAATAGCCCATTTCAAGTAATCTTCTTACCTCTTCAATAATCCCATTTTCTATCATTTTATTAATTCGATTATCAATTCGTTGATACAATACAGCTCGATCCCAATGAATCCCAATGATCTTCTGCGTGTAAATGGATGCTTCTTTTTTACGTTGTTCTGAAAAACGGTGTCCGGTTTTCAAAATTACCTCTATGGCACGCACTGTTCTACGCAAATTTCTAAAATCGATAATTTTCGCAGCTTCGGGGTCAACTTTTTGAAGAAATTCATATAGCTTTAGTTTTCCAAATTTTTCTGCATAATTTTCAAGAAGTTCTCTTAATCGCTGATCTGATTTTAATTCAGGCATGCCCCAATTATTTAAAATAGCATGTATGTATTGACCAGTTCCCCCAACGACAATTGGGATTTTAGACGATTGATGCAAGTTTTCGATGATCTCAGTTACTTGTTGTTTAAAAACAGCGATACTGATTGTCTCATCCGGGTCTGCGATATCAATCATATGATGCTTGATATTTGACATTTCATACGCATTAGGTTTAGCGGTTCCAATATTCATCAATCGATAGAAATATCTTGAGTCGGCGGATATTATCTCGGTATTCAAAATAGTAGCTAATTGAATAGAAAGATCTGTCTTACCAGACGCTGTTGGTCCGACAATGAAAATGACCGGTTTTTGTAAATTATGCTTCCACATTCTTAAACCACTTAATTTGATATTTCTGGGTATGTGGATTTCGAATGATCGCGATGGTATCTATTCGCCAATTGAGATTGTTTGATGAAAGATTATCCAAATATTCATTGGCAACCATTTCAATTTTTTCGATTTTTTTTAAATTAACAGCTTCTTCAGGATATCCAAATTTTAAAGAAGATCGTGTTTTTACTTCAAAAAATATTAAATCATCATTTTCAAACCCAATTATATCGATCTCTCCAGACTGGGTTCGGTAATTTTTTTCGACGATTCGAATACCTCTTTCGTTGAGATAATTTTGCGCTGTTTCTTCACCCCAATGGGCTAATTGTTGTTTATTCATAATTGAATTAAAAATTCTATCATGATTGGAGGAATTTCAATTTAAATTCGTGCTAAACTTGACTATAAGTGGTTCTATACTATTTTATTGGATGTCATAGTTGGAGGGATTTTGCCGTCAGCCGAAATTATTACAATCGGGACAGAGCTTTTATTAGGGGAAATTCAGGATACAAACACGCGATACATCGCCCGTTTCTTACGCAACGAAGGAATAGACCTTTTTCGTACGACCATGATTGGTGATAATGAAAACAGAATTACATCTACAGTATTGGAATCATTGTCACGTTCAGATATTGTCATAACAACTGGTGGTTTGGGACCAACTGTTGATGATCCAACCAGAAATGCAATTGCAAGAGCTATTGGCACAGAATTAGAATTTCGGCCGGACCTCTGGGAACAAATCAAACAGCGTTTTGATCGCTTTGGGCGAATTCCAACAGAAAATAACAAAAAACAAGCCTATATTCCAATGGGAGCAATAGCTATAGAAAATGCTGTTGGGACTGCGCCAGCTTTTTATTGTCGCATTGAAAATGGATTGATCATCTCACTACCTGGTGTACCAAAAGAATTGGAATACTTGTTAGAAAACCAAGTCAAAGGTATTCTTCGCTCTCAGTTTAATAATAAATATGTAATACAGACCTTTGTAATTCATACATCAGGAATTGGGGAATCTGTCATAGATGAAAAAATCGCAGATTTAGAAACTCTTTCCAACCCAACCGTTGGTATCGTTGCATATCCAGGTCAGACAGACATCAGAATCACAGCCAAAGCCTTAAATAAAACGAAGGCATCCAAGATGATCTCAAAAATCATGGACATAATCACACAAAGATTAGGAGGTTTCATTTTTGGATTTAATGAAGATACTCTTGATGAAGTCATTGCCAGGTTATTGCTCAAGTCGAATTTGAAAGTTTGTTTGATTGAAAAAGGAACAGATCAATTAATTACCCAATTGTTACAAAAATATAATATTATGATTTCAGTTTCGGCAAATTTTAACCTGGAGAACCCAGATAGTCTTGAAATAAACCTGGAGAATTTTTACAAACTAATAAGTCCAAATATTCTCTTAGTTACAGAACTCTTAAACACAAATGAGAAAAGTGCCACGCTCTCAATAAGTTATTATCACCTCAACCAAAGAATTAATAAATCCTTTCAATTTGGTGGACATGAAAATCTCACTTTAAGCTGGGCAGCGAATACAACAATGCACTTTCTTAGGTCTCAACTTTCACAAACCTGATCGGAGGAATGAATGGAAAAAGTATCATTGATAATAAAAAACGCAAATATATTGACAATCGATGAAGAATTCAACCAATTTAGTCCCGGGGCGGTGGCAATTGAAAATGATGTAATTAAAGCAGTTGGAATTGAATCCGATATTTTAAAATCATATTCAACTGATGAAATAGTTGATGCAAACGGCAAAATTTTAATGCCAGGATTAATCAATGCTCATACACACGTTCCGATGACTCTTCTTCGTGGACTTGCAGATGATTTGCGATTGGATGTATGGTTGTTAGGCTATATGATGCCAGTTGAAAGAGAGTATGTCACTCCGGATTTTGTTCAACTGGGAACAAAATTAGCCTGCGCAGAAATGATCCGTTCTGGCATCACTTGTTTTGCTGATATGTATTATTTTGAAGATGATGTAGCTGAAGCAACCGCGGAAGTGGGTTTACGCGCAGTTTGTTCAGAAAGTGTTCTCAAATTTCCTACACCAGACGCACAATCTTATGAAGAATCCTTAGCTTATTCCATAAAATTCATTGAGAAGTGGAAGAACCATCCACTCATCGTACCAGCAATTGCTCCACATGCTCCTTACACATGTACGCCAGAAATCATTGAAAAATCAAAAGAGATTGCCATTAAATATGACATCCCGTTGCACATCCACCTGGCTGAAACCCAAATCGAAGTCGAGAATGTGGTCGCTGAACATGGAATGCCTGTAATTCCCTACATGGATCACTTGAATTTGTTTGATGCGAAAGTTATTGCAGCACATTGCGTACACATTGATCCAGGTGAAATTCGAATGCTTAAAGCCAAAAATGCAGGTGTAGCCCATAATCCTTCTTCAAACTTGAAATTAGCCTCTGGAATCTCCCCCGTTAAACAAATGATGGATATCGGTATTAATGTTGGGATTGGAACGGACGGTCCGGCCTCAAATAATGATCTTGATATGTTTGAGGAAATTCGATTAACAACATTCCTTGCGAAAGGATCCTCGGGAGATCCAACGGCGTTACCAGCAAAAACAACCATTGCTATGGCTACACGGATTGGTGCTAAAGCTTTGCACATGGAAGATATTACCGGTTCCATAACGCCAGGAAAACGTGCAGATCTCATTCTGATTGACATAAAGAAAATTCATAATTCTCCCTGGTTCAGACATCTTCAGGACAGCCTTTATAGCCAGGTTGTTTACGCGGCAAAAGCCAATGATGTCTCCGACTTGATGGTGAATGGAAAATGGCTGATGAAAGATCATCAACTATTAACCATTGATGAAGAATCACTTATGAAGCAGGGTCAGGATTATGCCCAAAAAATTGATACATTTTTATTTCAGCGCGAGTCTTCTATTCTCTCAAAACTGGTCGCTATTGGTGGAACAATGGAGGAAGAAAGTTTTGAAGTACAGATAAAGGTTTGTATTGATGATCCTGCTGAAATAATAAATTCGATACTGAATAGTGGATTAAGCATTCAACGGAAACGTCATTACCACGAATATGACACTTATTTCTTTTTTGATGATCCGAAACAGGGTCGCTTAAGATATCGAGAAGACCATTTCATTTCAGAAAAGAATGAAGTAATTACTGTTCGTTCTCGGCTCACGCTGATTGGTGAAAGCAGTGAAAAATATTTCCCTCAGGAAGTAATGTTATCCAGATCAAGATTTTTTGCACCTGCAACGCAAAGCTTGCGGTTTTATAAAGAATATTTTAATCCCGAAACCACTGTTGAGGTGGAGAAAGATAGAAAACGATTTCTGGTAAGCTATAAAGATACCGAAATCTTTATCAATGTTGACACTTTCATTGTACCAAAATTAGGATCATATTTGGAAATTAAGAGTAGAACCTGGAGCAGGTTGGACGCAGAAAATAAATCCAAATTAGTAATTGAATTGATTGAGTTGTTAGGTTTACAGAATAAATCCACAATTTCTAAAGACTATATAGAACTCGTTTAAATCCGTATTGATTTTCCAGGAGAGATGCGTGAAAAAAAATCATCCAATTAATATTTTATTTATAGCTTCTGAAGCAGCTCCATTAATTAAAGTGGGGGGATTAGGTGATGTAGCTGGTTCATTACCTAAGGCATTAAAAAATTTACTCCCCAATCAATTATCTGGAAAAGAATTGGATATACGGGTTGTGATTCCATTCCATTCAATGATAAATCAAAAACTGGAAAACATTCAATTAGTTTCCTCTTTTTTGGTCAAACATAGTCAAGGGAATATTCCCGCAAGAGTATTTCTAACCAGTGTTGAAGGCGTGCCTGTTTATTTAATCGAGGGTGGTTCTATTTTATCCGATCAAAATGTTTATTCTTCAAATCCGGAATATGATGCCAAAAAATACATCTTTTTTTCTATCGCGGCACTTGAAATGGTCAAGAATATCAATTGGCATGTAGATATTATCCATGCGAATGATTGGCATACTGCCATTACCTGTTATGACTTAAAACTGAGGAAAGAAACCGATCCGTTCTTTCGAAACACTAAATCTGTTTTGTCTATGCATAATATGCCTTATATGGGTGCTGGATCTGAAAGAATTTTAAATGAATTTGGATTACCAAATTGTCCCTGTACTGATCTGCCCGAATGGGCGCGATCCATTCCGCTTCCGATTGGAATGTATGCTGCTGATTTTTTATTGACTGTTTCTCCAAATTATGCGAACGAAATATTGACTCCGGATTACGGTTGCGGTTTGCAGGATTTCTTGAATAAACGAAAAGATTCTCTATCAGGGATTCTTAACGGTTTGGATGAATCGAAATGGGATCCAATTACAGATAACACTTTGCACTTCAATTACGACTCAACACAATTAGATGTACGATTAAAAAATAAATTAGCCCTACAAACAGAATTTGGCCTTGAAAAAGACAATAAAATTCCACTTTTTATCATGGTCACAAGAATGGACCAACAAAAAGGAGTAGATTTAGCGATCAGTGCTTTACGGATGATCGCCGATTCTTCCTGGCAGGCAATCCTACTTGGTACAGGTGATCCTGTTATTGAATCAGCTTGCCGAAGTTTGGAAGTTGAAATGCCTTCAAAAGTCAGGTCTGTAATCCGATTCGATTTAAATTTATCAAAACGTATGTATGCTGGTGGCGATATTATTTTGATCCCATCCAGGTATGAACCCTGTGGACTTACTCAAATGATTGCTATGCGTTATGGTTGTGTTCCCCTGGCTAGATCAACAGGGGGATTAAAAGATACCATCATTGATCAAGAAAATTCGCATCAAAATAATGGCTATTTATTCTCAGAACCAATTCCTGAGATAATGGCACAAACATTAATAAGAGCAATTTCCGATTATAAAGATCGACAAAAATGGCAAATCATTCAATCCAATGGATTACATACGGATTTTTCCTGGGAAAAATCTGCCATTGAGTATGCACAAATTTATATAGACTTGATAAAAGGAGAAGAATGAAAATTAGAGCTGTGATTCTGGCAGGAGGAGAAGGTACCAGGTTAAAAGTTCTAACTTCAAAACGAGCAAAACCAGCAGTTTTTTTCGCAGGTAAATACCGGATTATAGATTTTCCATTATCAAATTGCGTTAACTCACAAATTAACGATGTTATGGTTCTTGCTCAGTATCGTCCTCAATCATTGATTGAGCATATCGGGTCTGGCGCACCTTGGGATTTGAATAGAGATATTTCCGGTGGTGTCCGAATTCTGACACCGTACAAAGCTCAGGCGTCAGATTGGTTTATCGGCACAGCGGATGCAGTACAGCAAAATTTCACATTCATTAAACGCGGAAATCCTGATCATATTATGGTGTTATCTGGTGACCATATTTATGCAATGGATTATAGAAAAATGATAGACTTTCATCTTTCTAATGATGCGGATCTAACCATTTCAACCATCACAGTTCCTTACGAAGAAGCATCACGTTATGGAATCATGCACTATGATGACAATTTTCGTGTGTTTGAATTTCTTGAAAAACCAGAAAATCCACCTGCAAACACAATAAATATGGGAATCTATTTATTTAAACAGGATGTTCTCAATCAGGAATTATGGAATGATCATTTTTGTTCAGATTCTTTTCATGACTTCGGAAAAGATATAATTCCCAACATGATTAAGAATAACGCCAGAGTGTTCGCCTTTCCTTATAGTGGGTATTGGGTCGATGTTGGCACGATGGAAGCTTATTGGCAGGCGAATATGGATCTACTGTCAGACGAATCTACCTTCCAGATATATAACCCAAATTGGATTATCCACACCAGAACAGAAGAACGCCCCCCTGCTCTCATTAAAAAAGGTGCAATTGTAGAAAACAGTTTGATCTCCGATGGATGTATTATCGAGTCAGGGGCGATCGTTAAAAATTGTGTTTTTTCTCCAGGCGTACACATTATGAATGATGTCGAAATCGATCAATCGATTTTATTCACTGATTGCCTGGTTGAGAAAAAATCAGTAATAAACTGCAGTGTTCTTGATAAAAGGGTCAAAGTTGGAGAAAATTGTTTGATTGGTGAACATAATTCAGATTTCCAAATTACGGTGATTGGAAAAGATTCAATCGTTCCATCCGGATGGACAGTTCAATCAAATGCAATAATTGGACCGGATGTAATCCCTGATGACTATAATACAAATCTGGTAAAATCGGGTGTGTTTGTTCAAACAAGGAGATTACCATATGAAATCTAACAGAATGTCAGGTATATTATTACACCCCAGTAGCTTACCAGGTCCAGATGGTATTGGCGATATTGGTCCAGAAGCCTATGAATGGGTAAATTTTCTTGTTCAATCAGGGTGCAATTTATGGCAATTACTTCCACTAGGCCCAACAGGTTATGGTGATTCTCCTTATCAATGTTTTTCAGCATTTGCTGGAAATCCATATCTAATCAGTTCAATCTTGTTAATCGATGAAGGGTTACTTTTTTTAGAAGATTTGCAAGATCGACCTGATTTTTCTGCTAAATCTGTTGATTTTGGGCCTGTTATTCAATGGAAATTGAAACTCCTGGATCGTGCTTATAATAATTTCATCCAAAACCAACCCAAGGAAATAACCGAAAGGTTTCAGCAATTTATCAATCAGGAACAGGATTGGCTATTAGATTTCGCACTATTTATGGCAATCAAAGATGTGAATGGTGGATTAAGTTGGGATCATTGGGACGATGGTTTACGAAAAAGAAACAGGAAAGCACTTGAGAAGTTTCAAACCCAAAACAAAACATTAATTGAATCTCATATGTTCAAACAATTTTTGTTTTTCACCCAATGGACTGATTTGAAAAAATATGCAAATAGTCAGGGAATTGAAATCATTGGTGATATTCCTATCTTTATTTCGTTTGATTCCTCAGATGCATGGTCAAATCCTGATTTATTTTATTTTGATGAAGATTTAAAACCAACGGTTGTGGCAGGAGTTCCACCAGATTATTTTTCTGCTACCGGGCAATTATGGGGAAATCCACTGTACCGCTGGGATGTTCATAAAAAAGATCGATATAAGTGGTGGATAAAAAGAATCAAAGCCACATTAAAATTATTCGATTTTATTCGGCTTGATCATTTTCGCGGTTTTGTAAATTATTGGGAAGTACCAGCTGGTAACAAAACAGCAGAGATTGGACGCTGGTTACCAGGACCAGGCGCTGATTTCTTTGAAGTATTGCAAAATGAACTGGGTGTTTTACCAATCATTGCCGAAGATTTAGGAGAGATCTCCAAAGAAGTGTATAAACTACGAGATCAATTCGATCTTCCCGGTATGAAAATCTGTCAATTCGCGTTCTCCACCGATCCTGACGATCCATTTTTACCTCATAACTATCCAGTCAATTGTGTTGCTTACACGGGAACCCACGATAATGACACAGTTTTAGGTTGGTATCTTTCTGCACCAGAAAAAGAAAAGGATTTCTGTAGAAAATACTTAGCCAGATCTGGAGAAAACATCTCCTGGGATTTGATTAGAGTAATCTGGTCATCAGTAGCAAAAATAACAATTGCTCCTTTGCAAGACTTTCTTAGCCTGGGCAATGAAGCAAGAATGAATTATCCGGGACGAGCGAGCGGAAATTGGAGTTGGAGAGTGCTTCCCCAACAAATAAATTCTGAACTGGCGCAGAGAATCAATGAATTAAATTTCCTTTACAGTCGTTCAAAGTAATAAATTTTGTGTTATTTCAATAATTAGCGGTCAGGGTGTTTTTGGCGTGCGTCCGCACGCCAAAAACACCCGTTTGCCTCGATTTATTGAGATGATACTAAATTTTTGAGAAATTTAAAAAAAGACCTTGATGATTATCAGGTCTTTTTTGATGTAAGAAATGAAATCAGAAAGATCCCAATCAGAATCAATAAACCACCAAGGTATTCCAGATTGTTAGGAGTTTCTTGTAAAAAAATGAAGGCAAGCAAAATCGTACCAATCGGCTCTCCTATTAAAGCAATCGAAACAAATGCTGCAGGTAGATGACCTAAGGCCCAGTTGAAAACGGAATGTCCTAATAACTGTGGAATCAAACCTAATAAAAACATCCAAAGATACGTTTGATTTGAATACCCCACCAGAGTCTCCCCTGAGATTACCACAATAAATAATAAAAAAATTGCAGAGAAGAAATAAACAAAAAAAATGTATTTGATGAGAGGTAAAGTTGATCGGACTTTTCTTCCTACCATCATATAGCCGGCTGCCATCCATGCACCTAATAAAGCTAAAAAATTCCCATACAACGTATTCCTTTCAAAACTAAGACCAACACCTTTACACTGGATGAGGTTCGCTAAAGAAAAGGAGCATTGATTACTGAGCGCTACCAGGCTGCTTCCAAGTAAAGCTAAGAAGAGACCAATCCAAATAATGGCATTATTTTTTTCTTTCAACAGAATAGGTGAAAATAAGGCAACCCAAAGAGGTGTCGTGGTGACAAGAACCACTGAACTTGCAATACTTGTGTATTCCAACGAAGTAATCCAGGCAGCAAAATGGATAGAAAGGAATAAGCCGGATAATATCAAGAAACCCAATTCTCTTTTGGAAATAATAAATAATTTCTGTTTATACTGAAGAAAAGCGATTGGGGTTAATAATAAAGAAGCAGTCAACAAGCGAACAGCTGCAATGACAATCGAAGGAGCGCCATCTTGAGCAAATCGAATAAAAATAGATGCTGTGGATACTGCAAGAATTCCAAAGAATAATCCAATGATGGGATTAAGTTTCTCTTTAATCATAATTTAATAGGCTTCTTTGCTTGACAAAAATATGTAGCTTGATAAAATCAATTTGAAGTTGATTTGCCAAATTTTATCATCTTTATCAAAATGAAGTTACCTTTCTCATTTCAAACAATTTTTCAAAATTCAATGTTTTTTAGGAGGAAAAAATGACTCATGTAATAACAAGTTTATGTCTGCGTGATGGTGGTTGCGCAACAGTTTGTCCTGTAGAATGTATCGTTCCTGGCAAGCCAGAAGATCAATATCCATTGTATTACATCGATCCGGATACTTGCATTGATTGTGGTGCATGTGTTCCTGAGTGTCCTTGGGAAGCAATCTTCCCGGAAGATGAAGTCCCAGCACCATATGTAGCGAAAGGTGGAGAACGACTCTCCATGCCTGTAGGTACTCCTGGTTTTACAGAAGTTTATGATGGAACCAACCATGACGGTGAAGATGTTCACCTGGAAGGTACCAAAACCCTGGCTGCTGGAGAAGAAGTCGATTTAACCCCAGATATCGAAGTAAATGCCAAATATTTCAGTGATGGTCCAGGTTATAGCACTGCTGGATAATTTTAAAATTTTGGTTATGATAGAGGAAGTCAATTGACTTCCTCTTTTTATTTAAATCTTTTAGAAAAGGAAATTTCCATGCAAGAATATCGAATTGAAAAAGACTCATTAGGCTTATTAGAAGTACCGAAATTTGCTTATTATGGTGTGCAAACTCAGAGAGCAGTGCTGAACTTTCCCATTTCAGGCATGAGACCCTATCCGGCTTTCATCTGGTCAATGGCCGCCATCAAAACCTCAGCTGCGAAAGTGCATAAAGACCTGGAATTATTACAGGATGATTTTGCCGATGCGATAATCCAGGCTGGAATGGAAGTAATGAAAGGCTCATGGAATGAACAATTTGTTGTTGATCCCTTCCAGGCTGGTGCAGGGACAAGCCACAATATGAATACGAATGAAGTGATAGCGAATAGGGCAACCGAACTCCTGGGAGGTCAATTAGGGGAGTATCGCGTAAATCCGAATGATCATGTAAACATGGGACAATCAACCAACGATACGATTCCAACTGCAATAAGATTGGGTTGTTTGTGGAGGTTAGATGAACTGTTATTGACGATTCATCAACTTGTAATAGCTTTAAGAGAGAAAGCCAATGAATTTGATCATATTGTCAAATCAGGGAGAACCCATTTGCAGGATGCTGTTCCCGTACGACTTGGCCAGGAATTTAATGCCTATGCCAGAGCAGTGGAGCGGGACGCAGATAGAATTCGAAGATCATCGGAAGGACTTGGTAGACTGGGCATAGGCGGTACAGCAACGGGCTCAGGATTAAATGCACATAAAGAGTATCATCCCCGCATGGTTCAGGAACTTAAAAGAATTACCGGATTAGAATTACACACTTCCGATGACTTATTTGAATCAATGCAATCCATGGCTGATATGGTTGATTTTTCATCATCACTGCGGATTTTAGCAGTGACGTTAACAAGAATCGCTAATGATTTCCGTTTATTATCTTCTGGCCCAGCAACAGGACTGGATGAAATTAGATTGCCCCCTGTTCAACCAGGTTCAAGTATTATGCCGGGCAAGGTAAATCCTGTTCTGGCTGAGATGCTCAATATGGCAATGTATCACATTCTGGGGAACGACACCACTGTCAGCCTGGCAGCGCAGGCAGGTCAACTCGAATTGAACGTAATGATGCCAATTATTGCACATAATTTATTTGAGATGATGCATGTAATGATTGGTAGCATTCATGCCTTTACCAATAAATGTGTCATCGGTATTACAGCAAATGTGAAAAAAGCGGAAGGTTGGTTAGAAAAGAATTCGATTTTAGTGACCGCGCTCAACCCACTCATTGGATATCAGGTAGGAGCGGGTTTGGTCAAAGAATCAATTTCACGAAACATGACAATCCGCGAACTCGCCCTTGAAAAAGTTAAAAATGGTTTGTTGATCAACAAAAACACCCAACAACCCCTTCAGGAGTCAGACATCCTGAATGTTTTTAGTGATCTCAGAAAATTCACAGAAGGAGGAATATTATCCTGATAGCTCTGATTGTTCTTTTGCAAACATAGCAGCCCCAATAATGCCAGCTTGATTTAATAACAACGCTGGTATTGTTTTTGTCTGGACTGTAAAATATTTCGCATACTTTTCAAATTTTTTGCTGATTCCACCACCAATGACAAATAAATCAGGTGAAAACAAGGCTTCCAATGTAACAAGAATTTCATTAAACCGTTCTCCCCATTTTTTCCAGGATAAGTCATTTTCCTGACGAACTGCATCTGAAGCACGATCTTCTGCGTCCTTTCCCCTAATTTTCATATGTCCAAATTCCGTATTAGGTACGAGCACACCATCGGTAAAAATAGCAGAACCAATACCGGTTCCAATAGTTAAGAGAATCACAACACCCTTGAGATATTCCTGCCCAACCCCAAACTTCATTTCTGCAATTCCCGCAGCATCGGCATCATTCAAACTAAAAATATGATTTTCGGTTTCTTGAGAAAGTAGAACATTTAAATTTTGGCCAATCCAATTTTTAGAAATATTTGCCGCAGATAAAACGATTCCATGTTGAACAATAGCAGGGAACCCAACACCTACTGGTCCAGAATGTTGAAAATATTGACAGATCTGGTGAACTGTCCTGGCGACATCTGATGGTTCGGCGCCGTCAGGTGTATCAATCCGATACCGGTCAGTCAACAATTTACCTGATACTGTATCAACCATCGCCCCTTTAATTCCTGAACCGCCAATATCAAGACCTAAAATTTCCATTTTCTCTCCTTATGGACAACCATTTACTAAGTGTTCTTCATATGTTTTCGCAAAATTATGGTAACCAGAGCCATCACATTTAGCCCGAAAATAATAAAAAGAAGTTTCAGGGGCAAATGCAACGGCTTTAATAGCATTAATACTCGGATTACAAATCGCGTGTGGTGGCAATCCATTATATAAATAAGTATTGAATGGGGAATCAATTTGAAGGTCATTCAAAGTTAATGGATTAGTCCACCAGGTTGCCTGATTGATGTTATATCCCAAAGCGTATTGAACGGTAGGATCACTATCAAATTTCATGCCGATTATAAATCTATTCAGAAATACAGATGCAATCATAGGCATCTCTTCAGAGATTACAGCTTCTCTTTCAACCATTGAAGCAATGATAATTGCCTGATTTAATGTTAATCCTTTTTCTTTGATACCATTCAGATATTCTTCGCTTAAATTCTCTAAAAATGCATTCAATAACAATTGTATAAAATCAATGGTTGTTATTTTTCTATCCACCAGGTATTCACCAGGATACAGGTAACCTTCCAAAGAGGTAACACCCTGTAACCCGGGAGGTAACCATTCCGGTGAAGGATTTCTAATTAACTGTAAAAATTCTTCTGGATTTATATCCAAACCTGACTCCGGTAAAATACCACTGATTTCTTCCATGCGCCAACCCGGCAGGATGATAAAACGTACTTTATCAGGGATTGGATTTATTATTTTTTCAGCAATTTCAATCCCGTTCATCTCAGGTTTGATGAGGAAATATCCTGATTGCACTTTGAGATCATAACCCTTGTAAATCAAAAAATTATAAAACGTGTCCAAATCTTGAATGAGTTCATTCATCTTTAATCGATAAGCAATTTGGCCAATCGTTTCTCCTGGAAGAATTTCAAAATAATAATCTTCACTTTGATTATTTTGGTCAACCAACAAATTCCCCTCAGAAAAATATAGTTTGGTTGTATACACGAAATTTTTATAAAAACTCAAAGACGGATCTGGATTTCCATAGACTGATTTTACTTCCTGAGAAACGAAAGTATATGACCAGACTAATCCCCCTAATAACCCGATAATACTGATAATAAATAGGATGAATAAGCAACTTTGAAGTCGATTCTTCTTTTGTTTAGCCATCAGGGCTCCAGTGATTGTTTGGTATGACTGGCATCCTTTAAGAGTGAATCAAGATAAGATTGTAAAATGATTGTGGCCGCCAGATCATCCATATGCGTCATTTGCTTCTTTTTCTTAACGCCCATCTCTTTACGAGCTTTTCTGGCTAATTGTGTGCTTTCATGTTCATCCCATAAAATGACAGGTATATCCGTAATTTTCATGATCGCGTCCGCCAGTCTCGCAGATTTTCTCCCGGAAGGATTTGGTTCACCATTTGAATAGAAGGCCTGACCGATTATGATTAATTTTACAGAATTTTCCAGAGCAATTTTAACAATTTGTTCTGCATCCTTATTCCTCTGTACATGTTTAATAACAGAAAATGGATTCGCTATGGTTGCTGTAAAATCACTGATTGCAACCCCTATTCTTTCCGCACCAGGATCGATTGCCATGATTTTTTTTAATTCATTTTCCATCAATCACCATATTAATTCTAAACGGCAGAAATGGCAAATATCTCCAAAACGATGGCGAAATTACAATGACAGGATCTTTACTCGATTTAATTTCATTTTTAATGATTGATTTTGCGGTCTCAATCTTTACCCCCAGGACATTTTGAATAATGGAGTTTTCATCAATATATGGTGAAATTTCTCGAGTTGCTTTGACTTCCCATTGGAGTACATTTTCATCCAGAATTACTGAATCTTCAATAATTTCAATACTTATATCTCCTTCATCGGCATAAAATTGATTATTTAAATCTGCATCCATAGCCAACTCAATTGATTTTTCAATATCTTCTTCGGTAAATACCCAGCCTGATACGTTTGCTCTTATTCTCAGAACGAATCTCTCTGCTGGATCACCAACCTCAGGGATTCTTTCTTCAGCAATAATTTCATCAATTGTTATTGTATCTTTGGGAATCAATATTGCTTGCGGATTTGTTACTCTGATTTCCTCAATATATTTCATTTCCATCCGTTCTAACAACGCAATTTTTAATTTTTCATAATCATTTTCTGTTGGTGAAAAAGTTTTTATGTCAACTCCCCCATAGATTGCATCGGTATTAAAGACAACAATATTTCCACCCAGGTCATTTTCTATGGATGTGATACTACCAACCGGCACATTACCGATCGTGCCCCCTGACAAGCATAAGATGGGTACCTCGATTTGTGATTCAATTCCTGGTTTTAAAATCGCTTCCCTGGTAGTTTCAAAACGGATTAATGGATCACCACTTGTTCGAACAATTGTTCCCCCAGGAATAAAAATTTCTCTATCGGATAAATTTCTGAAAGTCACTTCACCGGTTGCTTTTTTATCAGGAACTCTTATGATACCGGTGCTATCACCTTCCAATTGATCTTCCACTTCAATTTCAATAATAGTTAAAGGAATTGCACCTGTCATATTGATCTCTTTAATAGTAGGATCAGATCGAAAACTCATTTGTACTGATTGTTCCTCAAGCACGGGTGATATCGTAATCTGCGCAGAAGGAATAAAAATCAATATGATCAATAAAGTCGACAGCAATCCAACAGCAAATATTATCCAACGGACATGAATAGATAATTCCTTAATTTTGCTTTGATTTTTTCTATCGAAATTTATTAAGTTCCAATTTCGATCGGAATTTTTAGATAATACAATTCGTTTTCTAATCTTTGGTTTTCTCCAGGGTTTCTTCTGTGCTTCTGGAATACTCGAAAATACGGAAACTCCCAGTTCTTTTAATTGATTGATGATTACCGGTTCATCAGTAACGACCGAAACTTGTGCTCCCAGACTCTCAGCAGACCTTAATATCAAAATAATTTCCATGGGATCTAATTTTATTTTTCCCTTATTCGGCCACACTAATAATATCCGCTGAGTTTTACTCCAGGCAATTTTCTCTCTAATGGAAATTACATTGTCAAATGGATCAAGTTGGATAATAGCTGTTTTCATAATTATGGTTGATTATAAGGTATCACCTTGATTGGAACAAAGATGATCGTTCATCACATCTATTGAATTGGGATAATTATACATAAAGCATTTTGGGAAGAATAGTGGACTATAATTAAGAAAAGGTTTGTAGCCTTGGAGTTATTATGTTCAAACAAACTTTATTTTTCTTATCGTTGATGATCATTGTAAGTGTGACTGGTTGCAATCTCCCGAATTCACCAGAGATCAGTCCGGATATTATTGCATCTCAAGTCGCAAATCTTCTAACAACCACACCAGCTCTCGACGAGCCAATGGACAATCCAACGGAAGTTCCTACAATTACCACCCAATTTACCCCAGAAACAATTTTACCCACAGAAACCGTAACTCCTACTCAGGAACCTTCTCTGACCCCAACAATCCTCCCACAGGGTATTCCTACTGGTTCACCCAATTGGATAGATCCATTTGATGATGGAACCCGTTTTGGTATAAATCCTGAAGGATATGATGATGGTCAAACAAAAATTATTGTCTCAGATGGCTCACTTACGATGACCAGCATTTCCGCAATCGGCTGGAGAGGATGGCGTTTGACAAGTCAGAAACCAGCAAATTATTATTTACAGGCAAGTTTTCAAACAAACGAATGTGCTGGAAGTGATCAATACGGATTGGTTGTCCAATCTCCTGATTATGAGAGTGGGTATGGTTATTATTTTGGATTAACCTGTGATGGTAGATATGCATTTCAAAAGTGGGAGGATAGCGGATTATCCAATTTACAGGGATGGAATAATGATCAAAACATAATCGCTGGCTCTCATCAAAAAAATACTATTGGGATCTTAAAATCAGGAAATCAATATAATCTTTATATCAATAATATTTCAATCGTGACCATCGAGGATGATGAATTTTCAGCCCCGGGATATTTTGGTCCTTACATAGCTGGTATAAATACACCTAATTTTTCATTTCAACTGGATGAAATTTCCTACTGGAATCTTAAATAAAATCATAGGTTGTTTAATGTATACTCCCTTTTCTAACAGCAAATTTGTAACCAGACAACAGGTTGTTGAATACGCAAAGAAAAAGATTAAAAGTGATCCGGTCTATCTCGATACCGAAACCACCGGGCTTGAAAGTACTGACGAGATTATAGAAATTGCCATCATCAATTCATCTGGTGAAGTGATTTATGAATCCTTTGTAAGACCTCAAAAAACCATTCCTGCTTCCGCTACCGCAATTAACAATATAACCAATGCAATGGTCGCAAATTCCCCCTCCTGGGCAGAAATTTGGCCAACAGTTCGAAATCTCCTGCTGAACCATCCCATTGGCATGTATAATGCGGAATTTGATATCCGGATGATCCTTCAGTCTTTAGAAATTAATAAAATTCCAAACATCACCAAATTGAGTGCTTTTGATATTATGAAAGTTTATTCCGATTACATGCGCTCGGATCGAAGATTTCGGTTGGAACAAGCTGGAAGAAATTTAGGTATTGTTATTCCTAATTCTCATCGTGCAGCAGATGACACACTCTTAACACGTGCAATTTTCCATTCGATTGCCGGAGTCCCATATTAGAAATTTTTTGTATAAAACCTTGATGCCAAAATTTAAATTCAATCGATTACAATGGTTTGTACATATAGGTTCTTTAATTCCTTTTTTTGTATTGGCTTGGGATGCTTTTGCTAACAATTTAACCGCCAATCCAATCCAGGAAATCACGCAAAGAACTGGACGGACGGCGATTATCTGGTTAGTTCTATCATTGGCTTGTACACCACTCAATATAATTTTTGGACTACGCCCATTCAATCAAGTCCGACGTCCACTTGGTTTATATTCCGCTTTTTATGCAACCTTGCACTTTATAACTTTTTTAATTCTGGATTACAGACTCAACTTAAACCTAATATGGCAAACGATTATTGAGAAACCATACATATTCTTAGGTGTAACTGGATTCCTGATTCTAACCTTGTTAACATTTACTTCCACAAAAAAATCAATGCAAAAGTTAGGTAAAAAATGGAGTCAACTTCATCGCCTTGTTTATTTGGCTGCAATTATTCTATTGTTGCATTTCTTTATGGCCCTAAAATTCATTAACACCCTCGCTATTGCTATTGCTATTATCCTGGCTATCCTTCTTCTCATTCGAATCCCTGTCATTCGAAAGTTTTTCATCAAAAGACAACCTTCATGGTCAGGAACCGTTAACAATTTTCTTACCGGAAGAAAAAAGAAAACAATCAACTTAAAATAGACAAACCAGCGCGCAAATAGAATACCAATAGGATTCTAATGTGATTTAGCTTTCCGAAATGTTATAAAATCACAGTATCGCTTTATTATAATCAGCAGGAAATTGAGATAATCAAATGCTATTTACAGATAATCAGGAAAAAATTGCCAAACAAGCACTTGAAGGAAGTGTATTCCTCTCTGGACTTGCAGGGAGTGGCAAGACAACCATTGGAAAGATTTTTCTGAAATATCTTTTGGAACAGGATACCCCGGGTAATAAGATCCTTGTTTTGGTGCCACAAAAATCATTGGGGATTACCTATTCAGAATTTTTAGAGAGCATTGAAATTTACAACGGGAACTTACCAGTCATTCAGACCATCAGTGGAATCAGCCAGAAAATTATTCGATTGTTTTGGCCAATCATTGCACCTCAATTTAAATTCAAACATCCAAAACACTACCCCACCTTTTTAAACATTGAATCCGCACAATATTTTATGGCAAAGGTATGTGAACCTTTTTTTGAAAAGAATTTTTTTTCATCCGTAAAGTCTGAAAAACCAAGAATTCTCTCTCAAATCCTCGATAATCTCAATAAATCAGCGCTTGTTGGCTTTCCGCATGAAGAAATTGCCGCGCGATTAAAATCTGCATGGAGTAAGGAAAGTAATCACTTAATCGCTTACGATGAAGCACAGGTATGCGCAAACGCTTTCAGAGACTACTGTCTGGAATACAACCTCATTGATTTCTCCCTTCAATATGAAATTTTTAATAAGGTCATACATGAGTCATTCTTAATTCAACAATATTTATTTAATAGTTATGAATATTTGGTGTATGACAATTGTGAAGAAGATACACCAACAGCCCATGACCTTATCTTGAAATGGTTGTCTGGTTTCAAAAGTGCTCTGGTGATCCAGGATGAAAATGCAGGCATTCGTACCTTTTTGGGAGCAGATCCCACCAGTGCAGCCAGGTTGTCTAAAAGTTGTCAGAAAATCATTGAGGTTAATGATTCGTTTGTATCAGACCCACCCATTCAGGAAATAATTTCTATTTATGCAAAAGCTTTATCACATCAGCAGATTGGTGGAATTTCAGAATCTGGGTTTAAAAGGTTATCATTTCATCACCATAAGTTTTATCCGGATATGATCGACCATGTCGTGCAACAAATAAGTGATTTCATCAAGGAGGGAATCGACCCCGGAAAAATAACGATTTTGGCGCCTTTTGTCAGTAATGCTCTGCGCTTCCAAATCCAACAAAGGATGAATGAAAAAAATATCAAATTGGTTACGCATCGCCCTTCGCGAAGTTTACGAGAGGAATCAATCACGCATGGCTTGATTTCTTGGATAAAACTGGCTTACCCGGAATGGGGTCTTTCACCTTCTATTTATCAATTCCGAACAGCAATTACACACGCGATCGGGAATATGGATCCCATTCGTGCTGATTTATTGTCACGTATTGTTTTATCCAAAAATACTACTTTTGCGCTGCGCCCAATGGATGATGTCCGTCCTGAAATGTTGGAAAGAATCACAATCCAGGCGGTATTTCAATATCAGAAAATTTATTCCTGGTTAATAAATTATCAGAATATCAAGTCTGAAATGGATATTTTTCTGGCGAGTTTCTTTGGAGAAATTTTGTCTCAACCCGGGTTTGGTTTTCACAAGAACTATGAAGGTGCAGAAATTACTGGCCGATTGATTGAATCGATGCAAAATTTTAGAAAAAATACATTTTCTCATTTTCAAAAGACTGGTGAAAATTGGGCTCTGGATTACATCACCATGTTAGAAAATGGTCTCATATCAGCGTTGTATTTGCAAACCTGGGATTTACCTCCGCAGGATGCAGTATATCTGGCACCAGCGCATACTTTTTTAATGCAAAATAGATCTGTCGATATTCAATTCTGGTTGGATATAGGCAATATGGGTTGGTGGCAAAGGCTGATGCAACCACTTACCCAACCCTATGTTTTATCAAGAAATTGGATAGATGGAATGAAATGGACTGATATCCATGAGTATGAAATTAATCAGAAAAATTTAGAGAAATTGATCAGCGGATTATTACGTCGCTGTTCAGGCAATCTCATTCTTCATACAACTGGATACAATGAAAATGGTGATGAACAAACAGGCCCGCTTCTGAAGGCCACACAAAGAATCCTGCGGACATATCATCGCCAGATTGGGAATCTGAATGTTTAGACCAAGGCCAAAACAACTGGAGATTCTAAAATATACCAGTGGGAAAATGGGAATTTCTGCGGTTCCTGGAAGTGGTAAAACACAGACCTTATCCTATCTGGCAGCTAATTTACTATTTGAAGGCAAAATTGAGGATGACCAGGAAATCCTGGTTGTGACATTGGTGAATTCTGCTGTCAATAATTTTTCAACTCGAATCTCAGGTTTTATGGAATCATTCGGTTTACTTCCCGGGGTGGGGTATCGTGTCAAAACATTACATGGCTTGGCCCATGATATCGTAAGAGAACGCCCAGATCTTGTTGGTCTGGGAAATGAATTTGAAATTATTGATGAACATGAAACAAACCGAATCCTGGATACCTCCGTCGAAAGCTGGTTAAAACGAAATCCAAATTTTATTGATCGTTGGGGTAAACCGGAATATACGAACAACTTGAATCGGAATCAGAAATCAGATTGGCAATCTGCGGTTTCATCAGTCTGTACAAATTTCATTCGCACAGCAAAAGATCTTCAATTATCACCCCAGGAAATTTATGCAAGATTATCTGACCTAAAAATTGACGACTCCTTGCTAAATCTGGGTGCAGATATTTATGAAGACTATCAAAGAGCATTAAATTACCGCTCGGCTGTTGATTTTGACGATTTAATTCGTCTGGCCCTTATGTCCTTACAGATTGATCCCGATTATTTAAATCGATTGAGATATCAATGGCCATACATCCTTGAAGATGAAGCTCAGGATAGCAGTCGTTTACAGGAAGTGATTTTACAAACGCTTGTTGGAGAAAAAGGTAATTGGGTGCGTGTTGGTGATCCAAACCAGGCAATATTCGAATCATTTACCACAGCTAGTCCTGAATATTTAAAAAATTTCCTTGCACATCCTGAGGTAAGCTCGAAAACTTTGCCGAATTCAGGTCGATCTACACAATCCATCATCAATCTCGCCAATGAATTAATTCGTTGGACAAATCACGACCACCCCAACCGTACATTACGAAATTCATTGACAAAGCCATTCATTGAACCCACACCGAAATATGACCCACAACCCAACCCGGAAGACCACCCGGAGAAGATTACTCTTTATGGTAAGTCACAATCATCAGAACAGGAAATAAAAAGTGTAATTGCCTCTTTGCGTAAGTGGCTACCGGTAAATCCTGATAGTACAGTGGCTGTCCTTGTTCCACGAAATTTCAGAGGTGGAAAAATTGTCGAATCCCTCCAGAAAGAAAAAATCCCTTATGTTGAAATTTTACAGACCAGCCAATCAACCAGAAATACTGCTGCCATTCTGGCTTCGATTCTGAATTTTTTAGAAAGCCCAAATCAGGCCACGCGACTTATAAAAATATTTGACTTCCTATCACGTATCAAATTTTTATTGTCCAGACAGACCAGAGAAGAGATTGTCAAGCTAATTCGAACATGCAATTATCTGGAAGAATTCTTATTCCCTGTCCCGGATCATGATTGGATACAGCATTTGTTACATCAAGAAAAACCACCTGAAAATGAATTAATTCAGATTTTGCTTGATCTCAGATCTCAACTATCAAGATGGTTAAAAGCAGCCGATTTACCAATTCACCAAATCATCATCACCATCAGTCAGGAATTATTTGAAAAACCAGCCGATTTAGCGCTGGCACACAAATTGGCGCTCATACTTGAACAATACGCAAAAAACCATCCTGATTGGTTGTTACCTCAGTTTGCCGAGGAATTAACATTAATAGCCGAAAATCGTAGAAAGCTGCAGGGATTTTCTGACGAGGAATCCAGCTTTAATCCTGAAATGCATAAAGGGAAAGTCGTCGTCACAACATATCACAAAGCCAAAGGTCTGGAGTGGGACCGGGTTTATTTGATGTCCGTAAACGATTATGATTTTCCTTCGGCATCGATAGGAGATCATTTTATATCCGAAAAACATATCTATAAAGACGAAATTAACCTGGAAGCAGAAATAAATCAAAAACTTAAGGCGTTAGCAGAAAGCAATCTTGAAAATCTCTATCTGGAATATGGGCTCGCAACAGAACAGGCCAGATTAGAGTATGCAGCTGAAAGGATTCGCCTTTTATTTGTTGGCATAACAAGAGCAAAAAAGGAATTGATCATCACCTGGAATACAGGTGACACGCATCATAAAAACAAGAAAAAAGCCAGTCCTTCCATACCATTCTTAGCCTTATCAGCTTTTTGGGAGAAACAAAATGAAATTTAATTATTCTCAGAATAAGCTTCATGATTACCTGGAATGTCCGCGCAGATTTGAATTGCGATATCTATTACAAAGAATTTGGCCGGCAGTGCATTCAGAACCTGTTCTGGAAATGGAAGAGCAAATCAATAATGGAAAAATCTTTCACCTTATGGCTCAACAATATTTCAGTGGCATTAATCCGGATGTCATTCTTATGCAGGTTGAAAATGTAAAAATTTCCACATGGTGGAAAGAATTTCTCACATTTGCGGAATCATACAATAATTTACCTCATCAATCCGAGGTATTGATATCTTCAAAAATTAATAATAAACACTTTGTTGGTGTTTTTGATTTACTGGTTTACTCCCCAGGTGAGAAAATCACCATCATTGATTGGAAAACAAATCAAGTCAGACCTTCCAGGAAAAATTTGAAACAACACATACAAACACGCCTTTATCCATTGTTATTAACCGCAGGCGGAAAACAATGGAATGATAACAATGAAATTCAACCCGATCAAATTGAGATGATTTATTGGTTTGCCAATTATCCAGATGAACCACAATCATTTTTATATTCTGAACACCAATATCAATCGGATCTAAAATTTATTCAGGATTTGATTAATCAAATTGAAACAACGAATGTAGGAGAATTTCCATTAACCGCTAATCTAAAACAATGTAATTTCTGCAATTATCGTTCTCTTTGTGGTCGTGGATCAAAACCAGGCTCAGCAGAGGACTTTGAATCAGCAGATTTTGAATATCTATACGAAGAGATTGAAGAGATTGACATGAAGCAAATTGGAGATATTGCTTTTTAATCATGGCTACTTATCAATGGGTTGAAAAGAAAAAATATCCAATTCCGAAGGAAATTCAGGAAAAATTCCCCAATCCATGGGTCCAACAGATATTAGTCCGCAATAATGTCTTCAATCCTGAAGCAGCACAAAGATTTATTAACCCCTCGCTTTATAGTCCTACTCCATCATCAGAATTACCTGATCTTGATATAGCTGCGCATCGATTAATGGAAGCAATAACAAACCATGAATTAATTGGAATTTGGGGTGATTTTGACGTAGATGGTCAGACGGCTACCACTGTATTATTTGAAGGTCTGAAAAATCTGGGAGCAAATGTTATTTACTACATTCCCGTTCGCTCAAAAGAATCTCACGGGATTAAGTTAAGTTCTTTAAAGGAATTTCTCAAAAACGGAATTTCTATCATTTTGACATGTGATACTGGAATCAGTGAGCATGAATCAATTAAATATGCCAACCATCAGGGTGTCGATGTTCTGATCACTGATCACCACAGCCTGCCAGAAATCCTTCCAAACGCCATGGCAAAAGTCAACCCACAGCGATTACCAGAAGAACACTCCTTGAGGACCCTTTCCGGTGTGGGTGTGGCGTATAAACTCATTGAATGGTTGTATCAATTATCTGGCAACAATGAAAATTGCACTGCTTTGTTGGATCTGGTAGCCCTGGGCACAGTCGCCGATGTAGCATTTCTGACCGGAGAAAATCGTTACCTTGTCCAAATGGGCTTAAGGCTTTTACAAAATCCGGCGAGAATTGGCTTACAGGAGATTTACAAAAACCGAAAACTCCAGAATGGTCAGATTACAGAAACTCATATTGGATTTTATCTCGCACCACTTTTGAACGCCCTCGGTCGATTATCCGATGCCAATCCGATTGTTGAATTCCTGACAACCAACGATTTGCAAAACGCAAAAGTATTTGCTGCACAATTAGAAAATATTAACGAACGACGAAAATTAATAACTGAGCAAATCACCGAGGCAATTCTTTCAAAATTTGAACAAAATAAAGAATTACAGAATCAACCAGCGATAATCTTACACCATCCTGATTTGGAAGCAGGTGTTCTCGGTATTGTAGCGAATCGCCTGGTTGAGATTTATCAGAAACCCACAATTTTATTAACGGGGAATGATGATACTGGCTATTTCGGCTCGGCACGTTCGATCGAGAATTTAAATATCATTCAGGCAATTCAGGAAAATGCAGTCTTTCTTAAGCACTTTGGAGGACATGCAATGGCTGCTGGGCTTTCCCTGGAACCGGATAAATTATCATCCTTTCAGGATCATTTCAATAAAACAGTCCTGAATGTAATAGGTGATACCATTTTTCAAAAAGAGTTACAAATTGATGGATTCATTAATTTTAATTTGATCACAATGGATTTTGTTCGAGAATTGGAAAAATTAGCACCTTTTGGTCCCGGTAATCCTACCCCATTATTCGCCAGCAAAGATGTGATCATTGAGAAAATCCGGAAAATGGGCAGGAAATCTGAACACTTAAAGATTACAGCTACAGATACGCTCGAAAATATTCAGGAATTGATTTGGTGGCGCGCAAATCAGGAGGATTTCACTGACGAAAAAATGGATATTGCCTATCATTTGCATAGTTCAAACTATCAGGGCAAACCAAGTGTACAGGTTGAAATAATAGCCATTCAACCCAGTGAAACAACATTGGTTGAAATTAGAACAAAAAATGAAGAACTTGAAGTCATTGATTATCGAAAAGAATATCCTGTAAATCGTGAATGGCTGGAAAAATATGACGATATTCTCTGGTATCAGGAAGGGCTGAAACAGGATTTTTCACCGGCTCACAATCGTCGCAATTTGCACCCAGCCGAAACATTGATCCTTTTTACTATACCACCAAGCTTAACAGAATTGCAGAAAATTTACGTAACAGTTCGCCCCAAGCATCTGGTTCTTTTTGGGAATGAACCACTTGAAAAATCGGTAAACCTGATGATTAAAACCATAGCCGGAATGCTAAACCATGTAATCAAGAATAGAAACGGTCTATTTCAGCCATTTGACATTGCAGCAGTAATCGGACAGCGCAAAACAATGGTGGAAGCTGTATGCAGATACTTACATGCAATCGGTCAAATAAACTTACTGGAACATCCTGATACACAATGGTTTATCAAACAAGAAGGGGAAAAAGACCCCACCAAAGCAGCTTTATATAAACAGAATATAGACTTTTTATATAGGGAAACCCTTGCTTTTTATGAATGGTACAAAGAGGTAGATTTGGAAATATTGAAAAAATCTTTGCTTGATTTTTAATTTACTGTTGATTAAGTGCTGCCATTTTTAGCCCCTGTCATTTTTAGCCCCTCCCTGTTTTACCAAAAATATGATAGACTTGTGGTCAATATGGGCGGCAACGTTGTTGTCACCTTTCCGCTTCTGGCTCATGATTAAATGAGATACAGCAGCAAACCCGAGGAAAGGAGGAAGTTTTAAATGCGAAATTATGAGTTAATGGTTTTACTTCAACCAGATCTGGATGAAACGGCCCTTGGTGATGTTACATCAAAAATTACTGGTTGGGTAACTGATAATGGCGGAACAGTTGAAAAGACTGTTGATTGGGGAAATCGCCGGTTGGCTTACCAAATTCGAAAGCAACGCGAGAGTCATTATGTGCTTTTCCATATCGCCGTCGATCCATCAGCTACCAAAGAATTAGAACGCAATATCCGGTTTTTAGAACCAGTAATGCGTCACATGCTTTCAGTGGCTGAATAGCATTTGTTGTATTGATGTAGTGAGTGCTGGTTGATCAAACCAGTCGGAGTTATTGATGAGTAGAGGTTTAAATAAAGTCATGATCATTGGATATCTGGGACGCGATCCTGAAATGCGGGTAACTCCCTCAGGACGGGCTGTGACAACATTTGTGATTGCCTGCAATCGATCCTGGAACTCTTCTGATGGTGAACGCCATCTTGAAACCGAATGGTTCAATGTCGTGACCTGGGGAAATCTCGCTGAGATTTGTAAACAATATCTTTTTAAGGGTTTACAAGTTTACATCGAAGGACGTCTCCAATCCAGACGCTGGGAGGATACTGAAGGTTGTAAACATACCAGTGTTGAAATTGTTGCATCAGAGATGATGATCCTGGGTGACCGAAAAGAGATCAACGCTCAAACTCCTTCATCTACGCTTGAAGTAAATGATAATTATTCCGTATAGGAGAGAACGAAATGACAAACGAAAATGGTCAATTTCGAAGGGGTCCTGGAAATCGTCGTGGTTTTACCCCCCGTCCAAAAATTTGCCAGTTTTGCTCTGACAAAGAAGCAAAAATTAATTACAAAGACGTAGATTTATTACGTCGTTATGTAATGGAAGATGGGAAAATCCGACCACGTCGACAAACAGGTACATGTGCCAAACATCAAAGAGAGATTGCAGTGGCTGTGAAAAAAGCTCGCTTTGTGGCACTACTACCTTTCGTCGCATCAATGGAAGATTAAGTCTTCTATCAAAAAATATTACTGAAAGGGCATGGTGTGGTTCTCCCTCCTATGCCCTTTTTAAAAATCGAGGTTTAAAACATGGCACATTCCCCTGAGAAAAAAATAGTATCCAAAAAACATAAAGCACGATTACAACAAGAGCAACAACATCGCAAAATGCTGATCATTGCATCCATCATTATTGTTGCAATTGTCCTGATTGTGCTTGCTTATGGAATTTTGGATCAAACAATTCTAAAAAATCAGAAACCAGTTGCCAAAGTTGGCGATACGGTCATCCGATCTGAAGAATTCATAAAAATGGTTAAGCTTGAACGGCAACAAATGAATGGTCAGGCTTACCAATATGAAACATACAAACAATTTTTTGGTTTTGATGAACAAAATACAGCTTACTTTGACAGCCTGATCCAACAAATTCAATCCCAAATGGCTGTTCCTGAAACTGTAGGTGCAACCGTTTTAACGAACATGATTGATTCAAAAGTAATCGGATTTTATGCAGAAGAAAATGGAATTGATGTAACCGAACAAGAAATTCAGGATGCAATCCAAAGGGATTTTGGTTATTTTCCCAATGGAACACCAACTCCTGAAAATACTTCCATTCCATATGCTACTTCAACTCTCAATCCAACCCAATACGCTTTAGTTACCGCTACCCCCACATTGGCACCAACAGAGGAAATTGCTGACACTGAAACGGTAGATAATACTTCAACAGAGGAAGAAGCAGTTGAGACTGAAGTAGTGACAGAAGAAGCAGTAGCTGAATCTTCCGTTACACCTACTGTAATTCCGTCCCCTACCGCTTACACGGAGGATTTATATCAGGAAAATTACAAAAACTTTGTTGAGAATTTTGGGAAACTCGGTTTGAATGAGAAAGATGTTTTGGAACTCTATCGGGTTCAGTTAATCAATCAGAAAGTGTATGAATTGATCACAGCTGATGTTCCGACCGAAGAAGAACAACTCTGGGCACGCCACATTTTGGTGGCAACTGTTGAAGAAGCGCAAGACGTTTTGAAACGCCTGGAAGATGGTGAAGATTGGTCAACGATTGCTGCCGAAGTTTCCACCGATACCAGCAACAAAGATCAAGGTGGAGATTTAGGTTGGTTCGGAAAGAATGCAATGGTAACAGAATTCGAAACTGCTGCCTTCCAACTGGAAGTTGGTGAAATCAGTGAACCAGTCCAGACTTCATTCGGTTTCCACATTATCCAACTCCTGGGTAAAGAAGTTCGACCTATTGAAAGTAGCCAATTAGATCAAAATAAACAAACAGTTTTCAATGAATGGCTTACCAAAGAAAAAGAAAAGTACACCATTGAACAATATGATGATGTCTGGACAAAAATTGTACCAAACACTCCTGCCTTTGGGGATTATCAGCAGAATTAGTAAATCCTAAATTCAAAAGAAATCGGGCAAAATCACCCGATTTTTTTATTTAACCAAATCATCACTTACTTCATCCAATCTCAATGAAATCATCTGGCTGGACGAATCTCTTCCCATGGTTATTCCATAAATTACATCAGCTGCCTGAACGGTATTTCTGTTATGTGTAATGACAATAAATTGAATCGATTTTCCTAATTCACTTAATAAATCGCAGAATCTGCCTACATTTGCTTCATCTAACGCCGCGTCTACTTCATCTAACACACAGAAAGGAGGTGGAGATACCCGCAGAAGTGAAAAGATTAATGCCACCGCAGTGAGACTTCTTTCTCCACCCGATAGTAATGACAAACCTTGTTCACGTCTACCGGGCAATCTGGCTTCTATCTCAATGCCGGTATTATTAAAATTCTCTTCGTCGGTGAGATATAATTTCGCAGATCCCCCACCAAATAATCTTGAAAATAAATCCTTAAATTCCAAAGCAACCGCATCAAAGGTCTTTCTGAATTCACGTTGCATGAGTTCATCTAATTCTGCAATTACTTGACGTAGATCCTGATCAGCCTTTTTTAGATCCTCAACCTGAACAGATAAAAATTCAAATCGTTCTTTAACCGAGCGATACTCTTCTTCTGCCTCAGGATTGATCGGGCCTATTCTTCGCATTTGTGCTCGCTGGCGATTTATATTTTCTTCCAGATTAGGTTCAATTTCAGTTACGATGGGTAATTGTTCAACAAGACCATCAAATGGTAAAGGATTAGGTCCAGTAATAGAGGAAGAATATTCAAAAGATACCAACCCAAAATCCTCTTCAATGTGTCTGCGCAGGTTTTCCAGAATATCTTTATTTCTTGAATAATCCAACTGTCCTTGAGTCACATATCTTTCGCCGATGGTGACGGTTTGTTGCGCATTGCTTATTTCTTCCTGTAATTTATCAAAAGTTTTTTCAAGAATTTTTAATTCATTTTCTGTGGGTATGATATTCTGTCGGATTTTTTCAATTTCATCTTTCAATTCAGCTTCTTTAGCTTTTTTAATAGCTCGCTCATCATCAATTTCGAGCAATGCATTCTTGAAATCTTCTAATCTGCGATGGATGGATGTATATCTCTGCCGATTCTGATCAATGTTGGTTCTATTTTCGTGTAACCTTTTTTGAGCCTCATTGGTAGCCCGTTCAACGACAGCTAGATTCGTTTTCCAATGCCCAACATTGGATTGAAAATCATCAACGGGTAATTCATTTAATTTTGTTCGCAGAACATCGCTTGCTTTTCTTTGAGTTTCAATTTTTCTGATAATTTCTTGGAGTAAATTCTTCGTTGCTGCTTCTGATTCAAGACTATTAGCGAGTTGTTGTTCTAATGACTTAATTTGGTTTTCTACCCATTGTTTTCTCTGTCTTAATTTTTCAAAGTCCAGATTTCGTTGGTTTACTAGTTTCTGGCTTTGTTGCAATTCCTGATTACCTTTTTGTTCATCCTGTGTGATTTGATTGTGATCCAGGTTTAAAGCATCTAATTCGCGCTCAAGATCGACCAATTCTGCTTCCAGTGATGTAAATCTTTCCTGAGTTTCTTCGATTACCCTTTCCAATTCTTGTTTCTGTCTGGGGCGAGCAATGATTGATGATCTGGTTTCTTTTCCTGCAAAAACAATCCCATTTCCTTGAAAGACTTCGCCATTAAGAGTAACAAACCGCGTGTGAGAAGGGAGGTCTCCTAATGCCTTAGTTGCATTTTCATGATTGTCAACAATAATCGTATTCCCTAATAAACTCTGAACAACGGGTTGATAAAGTAGATCAAATTCAATCAGTTCACTTGCTCGCCCGACCAAACCGTTTATAGAAGGTAATTTCTGTTCTTTCTCATTTTTTAGCCATTGTAGTGGGAGAAGTATTGCGCGACCTTGATCTCCTTTTGCTAAATATTGAATGGCATACGAAGGGTCTGACTTATCCAGCAATACAATTGAATCAAGAAATTCACCCAAAGCTGCAGCGATGGCAGTCTCCAACTCACTCGGAACATTAAGAACCTCACTGAGTGGTTGATATTGTCCAGAAAATTTTCCAGTTCTATGAGCATTCATCAGGTTTTTCGCACCCTGATTGAAACCACTTAAAGTCTTTTCCGCCTGGATTAATGCTTCATATTGAGCATTTAGCTTAATGACTTCAGACTGTAATTTATTAAGAATATTTCTTTTCTCCTGGAGTTTTATTTCAATATTTCGTTTTTTGGTGGATGATTCAAGCACTTTTTTCTTGATGATTTCTATTGATTTCTCAAGGTCAATAAAAACTTTTTTGGATTTCTCAAGTTCATTTTCTTTTTCTAAAAATTCTTTTTGAGTTTCCTGTTCTTCCAGTCGTAATTTTTCCAGTGAGGATTTCAGGTTATTAATTCTTTCAGTCAATTCATTTAGTTTTGCTTTTACTTCGACTGATCTTGTTTCATTTTCAATCATTGCTCTTCGGTTTTTTTGAAGCTCACTTTCCACTTGTTCTCTGATATTAAGCCTTTCATTTAAGGCTATTTGAGCTTCTTCCAGGTTTGTTTTTGCTTCATTAACCTCCTGGGTTAACTTTTGATATTCCGTTTCTAAATTTTCAAGATACGATTCTTTCGATTTGATCTCTTCTTCTAATCGCACCAAATCATAATTTTGATTATATTCCTGGTCATTCAATGATCGTTGGCGTTCCTCTAGTACAGCCAAATCCCTGATAATTTTTTCCAATTCCAGATGTTCAGACGAGGATTGTGAGTGAAGCTCATTTAACACACTGCGTTTAGAGGAAATTTGGTTTCGAATTTCGGAAAATTGTATTTCAATTTTTTCGTAATTGTTTTTAACCTTATTTAAATGGATTTCTCGCTCCTGAAGGACCTGTTTAGATTGAGACAAATCTTTTTGTGCATTATTCCAATGGTATCCATACCAGATTCGTAATAAAACCTGAAGATCAGCCTGTAATGTTTTGTATTCTAAATACCTTCTTGTTTGTCGATCCAAACTCCGCAGTCTAGGTTCTAACTCACTCAGGATATCAGTAACTCTTTCTAAATTATGGCGCGTTTGGTCGAGACGATTTAAAGAATCTTCTCTTCTGGATCGATAAAGACCGATACCTGCAGCTTCTTCAAAGAATTTTCTTCTTTCATCCGGTCGAATAGATAAGGCAGAATCTACCAATCCTTGACCAATTAACGTATATGTGCGTTCAGCCAAACCTGATTGGCCAAGTAATTCCTGTATATCTCGTAGCCTGATCCTTTGGCCATTTAATAAATATTCATTTTGTCCATCTCGATACGCTCGTCTGGTAACGGATACTTCCGAAAAATCTATAGGAAGCCATCCATCTTCATTATTGAATGTAATGGTGGATGAAGCCATTCCAGCTCTCGAGCGACCTTCACTTCCGGCAAAAATCATGTCTTCGGTTTTTCGTCCTCGTAATAACCGGTAAGATTGTTCCCCTAAGACCCATCGAATTGAATCAGCAATATTTGATTTTCCTGATCCATTTGGTCCAACAATTGCAGTTATTTTCCCTGGAAATTCAAAATTAGTTTTCGTGGCAAAAGTTTTATATCCTTGTAATTCTAATGACTTTAAGCGTGAAATCATTGCTGAAGGGCTCCAATAAATTTATTCATCAATTTTTTTCTGTTTTTGTACAAGTCCTAACCGGATCAATGCCTGTTGTGCTGCAACTTTTGCTGCCGCTTGTTTACTGGGTCCTTCACCGCTTCCAAATGGTTCACCGTTTAACAAGACATCCACCTGGAATACTTTCGAGTGATCCGGACCAAAGGAGTTTCTCGTAACATATGAAGGTGCAAAATATCCCTGTGATTGTGCCCATTCTTGAAATAAGCTTTTTGGATCTTCATTTTTGTTATTTAATAAAATATCTTCCGAAGCCTCAATCAGTAGAGTTTCCAGGAAATCATTGACAGCGGGTATACCCCCATCCAGATAAATCGCTCCGACGACCGCTTCAAAAGTATCACATAACAAGGCAGGACGGGTTCTACCACCAGCCTGTGCTTCTCCACGTCCTAACCTCATTGCTCTTCCAAGATCAATTTGTTCAGCGAATACTGCCAATTGTTCAGTATGAACCAGAGCAGATCTCATTCTGGTAAGGTCACCTTCGGGCATTTCAGGAAAATGATGATATAACCATGATCCAACAACAAAATCAAGGACCGCATCACCAAGAAATTCCAAGCGTTCATTATCCTCCAGGGCTTCTGGGTGCTCATTCAAAAATGAGCGATGTGTTAATGCTCTGCTGAGCAACAACCAATCTTTTATTTTCAACCCCAATCTTTTTGCTAACTCTTGAGGGCTCTCCAACTTAGGAGTGTGATTATCACCTTTCATTCTTCCTCCTAAGAACTTACGATGCGGAAGCCACCTCACTTTTAGAAATCAAGTAGCTTACGCAACAAAAGTTCATCTTCAATTTATCTACGATTATATTGCTCATTGATGTTTGTATCAATGGTGCAATAATTTAATCCCCTTTTCCTGGTATGTAATCTCCTTCAATCCAGGTTTCACCATCTGGACTGATTTCTTTTTTCCAGATCGGAACAATTTCTTTTACACGATCAATGCCATACTTTGTGGCGTCAAATACCCCGGTATGACGATGGGCTGCCGAACAGAGAACCACGACCGTTGGCGTTCCTGCATCCATGTATCCAATTCGTTGGATTATGACAATTTTTTGCACAGTTGGCCATTTATCCCGAATTTCTTCGGCAACCTGAGCCATTTTTGCTTCTGCCATTGGAATATAGGCTTCATATTCCAATCCACTGGTGAATGGATGATCAGAATTATTGGTTTCTCCACGGATGACACCAGTAAACATCACAACAGCACCGGTGCTATTTTGAATAGATTGTGTAATCAAGGCATTAAAATCAAATTCATTTGTGGAAACTGCTATCATTACATCATCGTCCAATTGACCACCACTAACGGGGGGAAAGCAAGCTACTTCAGCGTTTTCAGGAAGTGTATCGGAATCAAATGCAAAATTTTGATTGATGGAAACCAACATAATGGGTAAAAATTCTTTCAATTGTGGATATTCTACTACCAGGCGATTCTTTAAATCCTGAATGGTTGATCCTTTTTCAACATCAAATTTAATCTCTGCGGCACCAATAAGTTCCTTCAACCTGGCAAAAAATAAAATTCTTAGTTGAATAAATTCGCGATCGGATTGATTATTGTTATTCATTAAAAACGTCTCCACTCGTCCCACCTTTTTTTTCAACAAGGCGAATATTTTCAATTCTGGCAGATTTTTCTACTGCTTTTATCATGTCATAAATCGTCAAGCCAGCAACGGATACCGCTGTCAGAGCTTCCATTTCCACACCGGTTTTACCATCCGTGATGACTGTTGCTTCGATCTGGACCCCAGGTAACGATTCATCGATTTGAATTTCAAGATCAACTTTATTGATGATGAGTGGGTGACACAAAGGTATCAGTTCGGATGTTTTTTTTGCAGCCTGAATACCGGCGATTTTCGCTACGGTCAAAACATCACCCTTTTTTAACAAACCTTTCTTGATCATCTCGACCGTGGTCGGTAAAAGCACCACCTGCCCTTTTGCTCTCGCAATACGATGGCTGACCGGTTTATCTCCAACATCAACCATTTTTGCATTTCCGTTTGTATCAATATGAGTAAGTTTATTATTTTTCATTGTTGTATTTAATCGCACGCTTTCGGAGTTTGAATTTTTAAAGTAATCAAATCTAGATGCTTCTGCTATAATTGCTCACGTGGCACAACAGATAGGTAATTATTATAACCAAGATTATCGAGTTGATACTGATCTTTATCAAGGTCCTCTTGATATATTATTAGAATTAATTGAAAGCGCTGAATTAGATATTACCAAATTAGCGTTGGCCAAAGTCACAGACCAATATTTGGAGTATTTAAAGAAAATAGAAATTGAGAATCCATCAGAAGTTTCTTCTTTTCTGGTGATTGCATCCAGATTATTACATATAAAATCTCAGGCTTTACTCCCAAAACAATCTTTGGAAATCTTTGGTGAAGAGGAAGAAGATCCCGGAGAAGCATTGGCTCAACAACTTATCGTCTATAAAAGGTTCAAAGAAATTGCCAATTGGCTTTTAGAACGTGAAGAAGAAGGACTACGAACCTATCTAAGGATAGCTCCACCCCCAAAAATAACTTTTCAGCCAAAATTAGACCTCACCGGCATAACTTTAGAGGATCTGGTACAGGTTGCCCGAGAAATTTTTATTAATGGCATGCCGCTTCAGAAATTGGATACAGTGATAAATTTCCCTCGTATTACGATTAAAGAACGCATAACGACCATATTAGATCATTTACGAAAATTCCAGAAAACCACATTCAAAAGTTTATTAACCCAAAAGAATTCACGGGTTGAGCTAGTAGTAACTTTTCTGGCACTGTTGGAATTGGTTAAAAGACACATTATTGAAGCCAATCAAAACGAGCTTTTTGGGGAAATCGATTTGAATTCCGAAAAGCTCGTGGATGAAAACTTAGAACTTGATATTGAGTTTAATGAGTAATTAAGTCTCTTTTTAATCTTGTTCTTGCTGGAACAAACCATCCACCATTTCGTATGGAAGGCGATTGCCAAGCCATACGACCATTAAACTGAGATCATCATCACTGATTGGATAGTCCGGGTATGCTTCTCTGAAAGAATCGATCAGGACTTCAAACGAGTCTTCTTTGGGCCATTCAAGCATAAAACCTGGCAATACACTCCTATCTGCTTCTATTGGTAATAACTTCCAGGATCTTTCTTCCAGATAGTGAAATATGGTCTTTTTCGTCTCAGAGTTGATCTCTGACCAGGCACCCAGAATCTGAGCCACAAATTCATGAGATTTTTTAAATGTATCGATACAACCGTTGATTTTTAAAGGTAATGGTGCTATTGAACTATTCCTGAATCCTTGTACGCGTACATGATTTTTGATGAGTGAATTTATCCTTCGTTGTCGTTCCTCCGAAAGCTTATTGAAATTCCCCAAAACTGATTGGATGACCAATTGCCGGTAATCGTCTAACATGTATTCATTAATTGCATGAAACGGTAAGAATCTAGCTTTTTTATCCATTTTATTTTATAAATACCTTCCTCGTCTTTTTCTAGAAAGAGTAATTTTACTTGATAAATAACTTTTTTTAAAAAACATTAATTTTTCCTCAATAGTTTGAATTGATTTGAACTTGCAGAAAAGCAGATGTGAACTTAGAATCAGTTTCTATGAGTGAAAACGAAGTCACCCCTATTCGCAGACAATACTTAAATATTAAGAAAAATTATCCTGATGCAATTGTTTTTTTCAGATTAGGTGATTTTTATGAAACCTTTGATGATGATGCAGAAATAACCTCCAGAGAACTGGATATTGTACTGACATCCAGAAACGTAGCCAAAGGAATTCGCATTCCAATGGCAGGTATTCCCTATCATGCTGTCGATAATTATCTCTCCAGATTGATAAGTAAAGGATATCATGTCGCCATCGCTGAACAATTAAGTGAACCAGATGGACATGGAATTGTTGACCGCGATGTCGTCCGGGTTGTTACACCAGGTACCGTAATAGAACCCAATCTGCTTAGGAAGGATCAAAATAATTATCTCACCAGCGCAATTATCGATGAAAATCGCATCGGTGTCGCTTATGTAGACATTACCACAGGGGAATTCAAAGCGACAGAGTTAGTTTCTTCTGAACCATTGAATGAATTACGATCAGAACTGCTGCGCTTGAACCCGGCTGAAATATTATTACCAGAATCAGTAAAAATTCAGAATGAACTCCCCGGGCATATCACCCAATATCCAAATTGGCATTTTGAACCTATCCGATGTGAAGAAAAACTCAAATCCCATTTTAAGGTCAGTACTCTGGATGCATTTGGAATCAAGGGACAAACGCTTGCTTTGCAGGCCTCAGGGGCAATCATAGACTATCTCAATGATACACAACCATCTGCCTTAAAAATTTTAAGTAATATATCTAATTACTCGACCTCAACTTTTATGACTCTGGATGCTGCAACCCGTAGAAATCTAGAATTAACGGAAACGCTTCGTAAAAATGAAATCAAAGGTTCGTTATTACACATTCTGGATTATGCCATTACCGCAATGGGGAAGCGTTTATTACGTCAATGGGTCTCACAACCATTATTAGATATGGAGGAAATTAAGATTCGACAGGAAAGTGTTGGATTTCTTAAAAATAATGGTGTTCTGCGTGCCGAGTTATTTGTTCAACTAAAAAAAATTAATGATATAGAAAGGTTGACCAGTCGAGTCATTTCCGGGCATGCAATCCCCCGTGATTTGGTGACCATTCGTTCTACGCTCCAACACCTACCAGAGTTGTTGCAGATATTATCCTCAATGGATTCTCCATCACTGAAAAAAATCAGCGATAAAATCCATCCTTGCAACCAGGAATTTGAGCTTTTGGAGTCATCCATTGACGAAGAACCTCCTGCTACGCTGCAGACCAGCGGGATTATTCGGCCTGGTTACTCATCCGAATTGGATCAAATCATCGAGGCATCCCAACATGCCCGCGATTGGATCAACAATCTCGAAAGCATCGAAAGAGAAAGAACAGGCATAAAAACACTCAAAGTTGGTTATAACAAAGTGTTTGGTTATTATATAGAGGTAACCCGAGCCAATAGCTTATCTGTACCATCAGAATATATTAGAAAACAAACCTTGGTTAATGCGGAACGTTTCATTACACCAGAGTTAAAAGAATATGAAACCCTAGTACTTAATGCAGAAGATCGCATTAAAGAAATTGAGCAACGATTGTTCAAACAAATTTGCGAACAATTAAGCACATCCAGTAAAAAATTATTAGAGACTTCAGCGGGGATTGCCGAAATCGATGTTCTGGCATCGTTCGCCGAAGCAGCCTCATTGGGCAACTATTGCCAACCAGAATTGCAAGATACTCAAATCCTTCACATTTTGGATGGTCGGCATCCTGTGGTTGAAAAATCATTACAGGGGAAGCGATTTGTTCCTAACGATTCTGTGTTTGAAGAAGGTGAGATAATCCGCATTATCACCGGTCCCAATATGAGCGGAAAAAGCACCTTCTTGCGTCAGGTGGCATTAATAGTTCTGATGGCTCAAATTGGCAGCTTTGTGCCTGCCAGTGAAGCAATTATCGGGATAACAGATCGAATTTTTACCAGAATTGGTGCCCAAGATGAAATTCATGCTGGGCAATCCACATTCATGGTTGAGATGATTGAAACAGCCAACATTTTAAATCACGCCACGCCTAAGAGTCTTTTGATTTTAGATGAAATCGGACGTGGAACATCTACTTATGATGGATTATCCATCGCGTGGGCAGTTATCGAACATATCCACAACCATCCAGCCATACGTGCAAGAACCTTATTTGCCACCCATTACCATGAATTGACTCAGTTAAGTGATTTATTGCCAGGGGTAAGAAATTATAATGTTGCTGTTTCAGAAGCGGATAACAACGTTGTGTTCTTACATAAAATAATACCCGGTGGAGCGGATCGATCCTATGGGATCCATGTGGGTCAACTGGCTGGATTACCAAGGCCTGTTATTCAACGATCAGCTGAGATTCTTCGGCAATTAGAAATAAGTTCCGGCAAAGCAATATCTATCCAACCAGACCTTCCCCAACAATTAACACTCTTTCCTGAAAACAACCCGATGATCAGCGCACTTAAAGAATTAGATATCAATTCTTTATCGCCTATTGAAGCATTGAATAAACTTTATGAGTGGAAGAAAAAATTCACCGGATGATTTCCGGATTAAACATTTTGAACCATAATTAAGCTGCGTTCAAAAAACCTTCTGAAAACTTCTTCTCCATTTAGTTTTTCATTATGTGAATGAATAGCTCTTAAAAGTGGTAGGAGTTCCGGCAAATAATCTTTACCACTGATCTGTTGGGTCCAGTAGATTGCTTGTGCAGCATAAGCAATCACATTTTGGGGCTCGATGCGATCAAAATCTTCAAAAAACCATCCGCACGATGTATACATTCTTTGGCGTTCATATTGGGCTGATAATAAATGGTCAAATTTTAATTCATCAGATCCGGAGAGGTATGATCCAATCACCTGGTGAATTAATGCTGGTTTCGTTGTATTATTTAGAATTACTTCAATAAACCGATGTCTTAATTCCCAAATATCGGATGTAAATAATGACAATTCTGTTTGATATACTTCATTGACAATTTCACTTACCCTATCGATAAATTTTCTTAAGGAATTTTTCCAATCACTATGAGGCGTACAGTCACATCCTGTTGACCATCTGCTCACACCATGGTGACAACTCCAGGATGTTTTTTCTTTAATTTTTATATATTCTGTTGGTGGATTTTCTTTTAACCATAATCCCGGAAAAATTTGAGAAATATTTTTATTGGACAAAGAGCCATTCATGAGGTGCGCTAAAAATTTGTCACGGAATGGTTGATGATGTCCATATAATTCACCATCAGATGCTAATAATAAGTATTTGGGTCTTTTTGGATCGCCATTGTGGATCAAATTAGGCATAACGAAATTATTGGCAAAAATATCTGCGTTGATGGTGGTTAGCGGATTGAAACTAATCTGTGTGCTCAACTCTTGATGATAAAAGAATACTGCAATCCGTTTGTTTTCTGATAGTTTTACCGAATATGACTGTGTAACATCCAGTTTTTCTACATCAGCTTGCCATGGAGCAAGTATAGTGAACTCAATTCCAAAATCTACCAGGATTTCAAGTGTTTCCATATCCACGGCTGTTTCCGGTAACCAGGCTCCTGATGGCTGATGTCCAAATCGATGCTTAAAATCTTCAATCCCCCATCGGATTTGTGTAATTTTGTCTTCCGTATCGGCTAAGGGCAAAATTGTATGGTGATAAGGTTGGGCTAGCGCGTTTCCAACGCCGTATTTTTCATAATTTTCTCTTTCCTGTGAAATAATTCTATTGTAAATTTCAGGATATTTCTTCTCCATCCAATTTAATAATGTTGGTCCAAAATTAAAACTAATTTTTTTAAAATTTTCCAACTCTGTATTGGGCATATAACAATGACTGAAGATCAATTCATTCCAATTTTTATACGGGAACGCACCTCGTTCTTCCGGAATTTCTCCTTTTATTGGGTCTTCACGAGAAGGTTGATAAAAATGGCCATGAACACAAAATCCTAAATCACTCATATTTTTTTCCTTGTTGTATCATGTTGTTAGAAAATCCAATGATTGGGTAAACCTGGCTGGCAAAATGCCAAATTGTCTGGGCAAAATGTCCAGTGCTGTTGTACGATCTTCTGCAAGACTATCAAGCCAGTACAATGAAATTGGAAATTTTGGGATTATTTGCTCGATATAAATCACAAACATTCTTAGATATGCAGGAGAGATATTGATTACATACCGGCGAATATTTAATTGATTCATGATAATTTCGATAACCTCACGGAAAGTAAATACTTCTCCCCCACCGAGTTCAATAATTTTATTTGATAATTCTGGATTCTTTATGGATAGGTTTAAGCAAGCAACCAGATCATTCACATTTAATGGCTGTAATGCACTGTCCCCTTTCCCAGGCACAAGAAAGAAGCCCGGTGATAAGCGTAATAATTTCGCAAATGCTTCAACAAATTGATCACCTTTTCCAAAAATGTGTGAGGTTCGAAAAATCGTATATGGCACACCACTATTGACGACTTCTTTCTCTGCTAATGCTTTTGCTTTTAATACAGGAAAGGCTGAATTCTGATCTGCGCCAAGATGACTCAGGTAGATGAGTTGTGATATTTTACTTTTCATGGCAGCCTGTAAAAGAGTCCTGGTTCCATTGACATCAACCTTCATCAAGTCGGATCTCGAGGATAATCTTTCAGAACCAGCTAAATGAAAAACAACATCAATTCCTTTTAATGCTGCCCTCAATCCCCTCTCATCGTTCAAACTACAAACGACAGCTTCTACTGGGATACCTTGGGGAAGATTCGGATTTTTTTTAGATGGTTTTAGTAAAGTGCGGACTTCAAAACCATTTTCAATTAATAATTTAACCAAATTTCTGCCAATAAATCCGGTACCGCCAGTAACTAAGATCATATGAACAAATTATATCAGAGCTTAACCTTGATTAAGCCTTTTTATCAATAAATTCTGTCTCACGTTTCTTTAAAATTTTTGGCATGAGACTTGCTACATTAAGTTCAAATCCAGGATTAATTAAGAGGATTCAATGGAAAAAGCTCAGGATATGTCAGTCAATAATCAATTCGGAATTCACTATTTTTTGGATACACTCCATTACAGGCAGGAAGACTTAAAAATCTGGCTACCTGTACTAAAAGATTTAAGAATCGGATGGATTGTTCTCAAATCAGAAAAAAATCGTGCAATTCCAGAGGATTTCTTAAAATCATTACTCAATAATGGCATAACACCTATCATTGAGTTCAATTTACCACTAAAATCAAATATTGGTACACGAGATTTGAAGTTATTATTACAGGTTTATGCGAAGTGGGGCGTTAAGTATTGTGTCTTTTTTGATCGCCCCAATCAGAAAGATTCATGGACTGATAATAATTGGGCACAAAATGATCTGGTTGATCGATTTTTAGATCAATACATCCCCTTAGCTAAGTTTGCCTTGGATGAGGGTTTAATTCCTGTTTTTCCTCCGCTCGAGCCCGGCGGAAATTATTGGGATACAGCGTTTTTAAGATCATGCATCAAAAGTCTGGTCAGGAGAGAACAAGATCAAATTTTAGAAAATCTGGTACTATCGGCATACGCCTATACCCACCACCACGATCTGAATTGGGGAAAAGGTGGACCTGAACTGTGGCCACAATCAAAACCTTACATCACCCCGCAGGGATCACAGGATCAAAAAGGTTTCAGAATATTTGATTGGTATGAAGCGATTAGCAATGCATTACTGCAGAAAGAAGTTCCGATTATTTTATTTGCTTCAGGATTAGCAAACAATCCTGATTTAACAAAAACGACCGATGATGAAATTAAAAAGAATTGGTTTAACCAGAAATTAATATCCTTAATTCTTCATACGCAACAAAGCGTCGATTTGGAAAACAATGTTTCTATCGATCCAGTTCCACCAACCGTGCTTGCCTGCAACTTTTGGTTGTTAGCATCTGAAAAAAGTCAACCAGAAGCACAGCATGCCTGGTATGTAGGAACAACTTATCAAAATCCTTATATCAAAGAGATGATCGAGACGCTCAAACAAGAACAAAAACAAGTTCAGACTTCATTCGAGAAACAAAATAAATCCCGCCGATCAGATCCAAAACAATGCCTTATCAAGCATTACCTATTATTGCCAGACCAGGAATTTGGAATATCGGATTGGGATTTTGACCAGATAAAACCTCTGATTAATAAATCCAGAGTTACTGTGGGTTTCTCCATCGATGAGGCAATTCTTTCCAAAAAAGTAACGCTTTTATCTGATCCAGATTACTATTCGAACGAAACGATAAGAATTCTTAAAAAATTTGGGTGCGAAATTGAACAACTTCAAAAAGATGGCACGAGTATTGCAACATAGAACCTCAAGAGGTGACCCATGAACAATGTTTATTCAAAACCCATTTCTAGAAATTCAGATTTATCAGCCATGAAACCCGTATTGAAAGTCGTCGGTATGGGTGGCGGTGGATCGAATGCAATCAATCGCATGATCGAGTTAGGCTTGAAAGGTGTCGACTTTATTGCTGTGAACACAGATGCTCAGGCATTGCAATCGAATCTAGCCCCTACGAAAATCCAAATTGGTCCATTGATTACACGAGGTTTGGGCGCTGGAGGAAACCCACAGGTTGGGTTCGAAGCTGCAAAAGAAAGTGTTGAAGATCTGTCCTATGCGTTACAGGGAGCAGATATGGTATTCCTGACCGCTGGTATGGGTGGTGGTACCGGAACTGGTTCAATCGCCATTGCAGCGCAGGCTGCCAGAAACGTTGGGGCTGTGACAGTTGCAATTGTCACCACGCCTTTCAGTTTTGAAATGGGTAGAAGACAAAGAAATGCTCAGGAAGGTTTGTCAAGATTACGCCAACATGTTGATACCTTGATTACCATTCCAAATGATCGATTATTGAAAATAGCACCTCGGAATTTGCCCCTGGATATGGCTTTCAGATTAGCAGACGATGTTCTCAGACAGGGTATTCAGGGAATATCAGAATTAATAAACCAGACCGGGTACATAAACGTAGATTTTTCTCACATCCGTCAATTGATGAAGGCTGGTGGTGGTTCATTGCTATCCATCGGAATTGGCAAAGGTAAAGACAAAGCCAAACAAGCGATTCACAATGCGCTCAATCATCCATTACTCGAGGCTGTCAATATTCAAAATGCAAATGGGATTATCGCTAATTTCACAGCAGGAGAAGATCTTTCATTCTTTGAAGTTACTGAGGCTTTAACTCATTTAGCAGAACAAACCAATACCAATGCTGATATTATCCCTGGTCTTATCATGGATCCCAAATTAAACGACCGTTGTGAAGTGATTCTGGTCATTACAGGTTTAGGGGCTACCCCCCTTGAGACGAGTATGAACCAGGTAACCAAACCTGAACAACGTGAGCAATTCTCAGTGCACACCTCGCAGAAAGTTGTACAAAATCAATTCAGAGAACCAGTCGAAGCATTGGTTTCCGATGAGAACCTTGATATTCCAGCGTTCTTAAGACGTCGAAGATTTCAATAAGAGAGGATAAATTGGACGAAATTTATCATAAGGTTTATCAGAAATTTCCTGAAGTTGCTGGAAAAAAACCAGTCCGCCACAATCAACCAGATGGAAAAACTTTGCTGGTATTCAAAGGCGAAGGGAAATCATCCAATGGAATCAAGATCCCATGTGTTGTCAGGGTCTTAATTGATCAAAATGGCAAAATTCTGAAAATGACCACATCCAGATAGTTGTTGGAGTTAGAATGAAAGAATTAATACTTACTACAGAATTACTTTTTTGGGATACATTAATCCCCCTCATGAAACAATCAAAGCTGATCCAATGGATTATTCGAGTTGCCTATCCATTTGTTGAGGGATTGAAATTCAGCCAGATAATTAAAACATTGACAATCACATGTGTTAGTGGTTTTCTATTAGGGTGGTTAGCTTTTTATACATATTATTTGACCAAATAATAAAAAAATAAATCAGGTAATTAGATCCCACTTATTTAGTGAAGTGGGATTTTTTTTATTTAAGGTGACCTCAGGATTCTTTCCATGCTAAAATAATTTAATACATGAAAAATTACCCAGACAAACCATGCAGAAATTTCTAAGAATCCTCATCATCATTTTTTTGTTTATGATGTGCCTGCTCATCGGTGCAAAATTAGCCAATGTTTCCCTGTCTGGTGATGAAAACATTGTCATCAATAATAATACCCAGGATCAGAACCAAATACGCTTATTGGTATTCATTGTTGATGAGTTAAACAAAAAAAATCCTGAATTAAACGCAGTTTGGTCTGTTATTCTCTATGATCAGGATTCAAGCGGATTCATGTTTATCCCACTGACAGATACAAATGCAGAAGGTTTTAAGGATATAAAACGATCTTTTATATTAACGACTGAAAAAAATCCTCATGAGAAAACAATAAAATTCTTCAACACAAAATTCAAGACCAAATGGGATGCACACATCGTTCTTGATCGTTACGCAGTCGAATATTTACTAAACTGGATAACGCGGGATTCCCTGGATGTTAATTCCATGGTGGAACCATCGAAGCCAGTCTTAATTCAGAATATGTGTGCGTCCATCACATCCGGAAAATTAATTACACTCGATACATTAGAGTGGAATTTAATTAGTCCTGACCATTTTAAAACCAATTTGACATTTGATAGAATCGTTAATGGATGGCAAAAATTGAGCGATTCCAATGTTATTCTTTGTGAAATAATTACTGATTAATTAAAATTTTTAGTATCCTTTCAATAATTAGCGGTCAGGGTGTTTTTGTGCGAGCGGATGCTCGCACAAAAACACCCGATTACCCCGTTTTATTGAGATGATACGTTTAAGAAAACATTTTAAATAACTCTTTTTTCAATGCGTAGTGCATGATATAATTTGATCATCTGATTTACAGGTAAATATATATTTTTATGGAGTGTCATGGATACCGAAAACAAACCAATTGAGGTTGAAGATAATGTAGTAGTAACAATGAATTATTCACTTAGTATTGACGGTGAAGTGGTTGATTCCTCTGAAGTTGAAGATAATGACCCAATTATTTTCTTACAAGGTGCAGGACAAATCATCTCTGGACTAGAAAAATCCATTTATGGATTAAAAGTCGGAGACAAAAAATCTGTTACCGTTGACCCCAAAGATGGTTATGGGGAAATTGATCCAGAATCGATCGTGGAAGTACCAAAAGATGAATTCCCAAAAGATTTTCCTCTTGAATTAGGTGTTGAGATTACGGTCAATGCTGATGATGAGGATGATGAGGGCGACGAGGAAATGGAAGCAACCATTGTGGCTGTTAATGATTCAACTGTTACGCTTGATTTCAACCACCCCCTTGCAGGAAAGACTTTAAACTTTGATGTTCATATCATTGATATCCGCGAAGCAACATCAGAAGAAATAGAGCACGGTCATGTACATGGCGATGATTCCGAATTCTATTTTGAAGATGAAGATTTCGACGAATTTGATGAGGAAGACGAAACCAACCACCACCACTAAAACTTAATATACCCTCTTCGGAGGGTTTTTTATAATAATTAGGATATATTACTTCAACTGAAGGTTTCAAAATTTTACATGTTGTAAAAGTAACGATGAATAATCAAACAAACAAATTCGTATATCTTCCGATAATTGTTTTAATCACATTTGTTCTTGTTCGTTGCTCGCACATTGATAATCTGGAAACTCAGGTGGTTAAAACACCAATCCCAGTGATCAATACAACTTCTCAAGAAATAATTACCTTCATTGAAGAAACCAAAATTAATATCCAAACCCAGACACCAGAACCTGAAGAAATTGAATACACACCAGCATTACCTGAATATTCCCTATTGGTTAAATTTGATTATTCTAATCAGTCAGCCAGGGTAAATCAAACAATTAAATATATTAATAATTCAAAGCAAATTTTGAATGATATACGTTTGGCTACTGACACTTTACGCTATCCGGGATCGTTTTCCCTCGAGAATGTATTCATCAACTCGAATGAAGGAAAATTAGAACAGGGAAAATACTATTTTACGCTCTTGCTCAATGAAGGACTCGAACCTGGCGAAGCAGTAGAAATTCAAATCGATTATCTTCTTTCGATTCCACCCTTACCACCTCCAGCGGATGATCTCAAACCAGGCATATTTGGTTATTCCACCGTTCAAACCAACCTGGTGGATTGGTATCCTGTCATTCCACCTTTATCTGAAAATGGAGAATGGTTACTTCATGATCCCTGGTTCTATGGTGAATATCTGGTATATGATCTGGCAAATTTCTATGTGGAAATCGAGCTCATCAATGCACCAATAAATACAACCATTGCTGCTTCAACCATACCAACATCACAGGTAGACAATCTATATCAGTATTCATCGTCCAGGGCAAGAAATTTTGTCTGGTCATTAAGTCCATCCTATGTTGTAAAAACAGATGAATTGAATGGAATAACAATTTCCACACATACGTTTCCTTTTCACGAACAAGCAGGATTACATGTTTTGACAGAAGCAACAAAAGCAGTAGAACTTTATTCGAGGTTATTTTCTCCTTATCCAAGAGAAAATTTAACAATTGTAGAAGCTGATTTCCTGGATGGTATGGAGTTTGATGGCCTCTTTTTTCTCAGCCGCGGTTTTTACAATCTTTTTGATAACACACCACAAAATTACCTGACCTCAATTGCGGTACATGAGACAGCCCACCAGTGGTGGTATGCTTCGATTGCGAATGACCAGGCGCTTGAGCCCTGGTTGGATGAGGCATTGTGTACTTATAGTGAAGTATTATTCTACGAAGAATACTATCCGGAGCTTGTTGATTGGTGGTGGGAGTATCGCGTTAATTATTATCAACCCGAGGGATACATCAATAAATCAATTTATGAATATCAGGGTTTTGTCCCATACAGAAATGCAACTTATCTTCAAGGTGCAAAATTTTTACAATCTTTACGGGATGAACTTGGGGACGAGAATTTTTTTAATTTTATTAAAGAATATGCTGCCAGTCAAAAGGATAAAATTTCAAATCAAACTTATTTTTTTAAATTGCTTCAAAATTTTTCTGATAAAGATTTCTACAATTCATCTCCTTATTTTTTCAAATAAAACACAAATGTAAACAAAATGGGTTGTGTTTTTTGTTTAAGTGTGTATATAATAAATTTGTAAATTGTGTTGACATAAAAAAATTAAATTGGGAGGTCTAATGTCGAAAATATCAGATATTGAAGGTATCGGTCCTAAATACGCAGAACTACTCGCGAAAGAAGGGATCAAAACAGTAGAAGGTTTACTGAAAGTTGCAGCAAAATCGAAAGATAGAAAGAAATTATCTGAGGTTTTGCAGGTATCTGACAAATTAATTTTAGAATGGGTAAATCTTGCCGATCTTTTCCGCATCAAAGGAATTGGAGAAGAATATTCCGATTTGCTTGAAGAAGCTGGTGTTGATACAGTGCCTGAATTGGCACAACGGAAACCAGAAAATCTTCTTCAAAAATTAGTAGAAATCAACGAAGAAAAAAAATTAGTTCGCAGGTTGCCGGTTTTATCACAGGTAGAAGACTGGGTAAACCAAGCAAAAGATTTACCAAGAATAGTTGAATATTAGGAACTGAGGAAACCGTGATTTTTAGAGTCACGGTTTCAAATTTAAAAGGTTAATAATGAATAACCCAAAAAATTCCAAATTATTTTTATGGCTTGGCATATTAATTGGGGTAAGTAGCACCATTTTCTTTATCCTATACCGATTAGCCAATAAAAATAAAAAGAGCGTATCATCGGTTGTTAATAAATATATAAAAATTTCATCGGACGATAAATCAACAGAGTTGAAAAAAGTTGAAAATGAGCAAATCCAATCGGAAATCGCAAAAGACAATTTGAAAGAAATTAAAGGTATTGGACCCGCCATTGAATCGCTCTTAAATGAGAATAATATATATACATTTTCTGATTTGAGTTCAACAACCATCGAGGAACTGAAAATAATTCTGGATAGAAAGAACCTGCGAATCGCTGACCCACAAACCTGGCCGTTTCAGGCTCAACAGGCTGTAAAAAACAAGAAAAATTAGTTTGATCTTCCACGAATGTATTTCAGAATAATTGAACCTTAAAATTTTTCCAGGTATATTGACTTGTCTATACAAATTTACTATAATATAAATGCAGGGAGCTCTGAGAAATTGAATTAGCCCCTTTACCTTAAAAACTAAATCAGAAGTTTGTAGTACCGTGAGAGAAATTCTCCGAAAAGGTGAAACAAACGATTTAGTAAAAGTTTCTAAGTGGTAGAACATAAGTCTTTCAACAATGTGGAGAAAGCAGTTAACTTAGAAAAGGGCAGAGGAAAGCTAAAATTAGGTTACTTAGAGCCCCTGTTTCAATTTAACCGAGTTGTTGGCTGATTGTTGAAATATTTCTGCTCTTAATATGCCCACATATGGAATGTTTCGATAGCGCTCATTGTAATCCAGTCCATAACCAATAATAAATTTATCCGGAAGATCAAATCCTTTGTATAGAATGGGCAATTCAATTAATCGACGTGTAGGTTTGTCAAATAGTGTACAAACCTCAAGACTGGCTGGTGACCGTTCCTGTAAATTTCGCAATATGTAATTTAGAGTCAGCCCTGTATCAATAACATCTTCAATGAACAATACATGTCTGCCTTCAATTGGGATATCCAGGTCTTTAACCAACCTGACCACTCCTCGCTTTCTGGCATCATTGCTATAATTACTGATCGCCAGGAAATCAACATCGCACTCAATATCAATATTGCGTAATAAATCAGCCATAAAAATAAATACTCCTTTGAGTACCCCAACAAGGATGGGATATTTGTGCTTATAATCCTCGTTGATCGTTTTGGCTAATTCAATGATCCGTTTTTTAATTTGATCTTCTGTGAACAATATTTGACTGATTGCCTCATGTGTTTTAATGTCTGATTTACCCACTCTTCACCTCTTGTGCATCAGTACCATGGAAATTCTGAGCTTCATCGTACAACCCATATTTAATCAGCATATCCCGGATATCACGTCTTTTCATCAATTTGATTTTTACATCTGGATAGAGTTCGTTCATCAACCTTAATTTCTTGTTCTTGATGGTTGCTAATTGCGGTCGAAGTGTTGTTAATTCTATAAAGAGATCTTGATCTGGTAAATAAAAATCTGGCGAAAAAGCTAATTTCACTTTTCCTTTTTCATTCCATTCTAATTCAAACGTTTTTGGTTCATATTCCCAAACGACGCCGTAAAAATCAAGAATACGAGCAAACATTTCTTCTGCTGGGTGAGAGAATCTCACCAATTTCTTTTCTTCATCAGTTGACATGAAAATCCTAAAATTTAATAATCCAATTCGCAATAGAATCCAAATCGAGATGATCCGTATTAATTGTCAAATCATACAATGATGGATCGTTCCAATCTTCCTGGTAAAATTTTTTAACAAAGTTTTGGCGGTTTTGGTCGAACTTATCAATTTGAGCTTTGGCTGCTTTTTCATTAACATTTTTGGATAATTGAACATTTTTAATCCTTGTGTCCATTCCTGCAATAATCTTGAGATGTAAACAATTAGGAAATCCTTTTAATATTATTTGACTGCCACGGCCAACAATTACAACGTTTCCTTTATCCGCTATTTCGATCACTACCTGACTGATTGCATCTCTGAATTTTACGTTGGTATCGTCATCCGGGTAAATACCTAATAACCCCAATTCGTCAATGACCGCTAATGCCATGTCAGGAGCCCCGATCTTAATGGCGGCTTGATTGATTAACTCTCTCCAAACTAATGGATATCCGCTAATTTCCGCGAGTTTGATTGCCAGCTTACTCCCCCCACTCCCGTATTGTCTCGAAATAGTGTAAACGGAAAACATGCGTCCTCCTTTTCTTCCGATGATTTAATTATAGCATCCATAAACTCCTGAGTAGAAAACAAATTATTCTTTTTATTGTATCCTTTCAATAATTAGCGGTTTGGTTGTTTTTGGCGGGCGGATGCTCGCCAAAAACAACCGATTACAGCGTTTTATTGAGATGATACTTTTTATTCTTTATTTGAAAAATGATATAGTTAACTTATCAAAAGAATGACCAAATCGTATAGTTGTCTACACGAAATTATAATAATCTATCAATCCGAGAATGGAGTATGTTATGGCAGGTAAAATTGGAATTCTAACTGCAGGGAATGATGTACCAGGGCTAAACTCAGCGATTCGTGCAATAGGTAAATCTGCTCAAAGTGTGTATAAAATGGAAATTGTTGGATTTCTTGATGGCTTCAAAGGATTGATTCAAAATAACCATATTTTATTAAAAGGTTCGGAGTTCTCAGGGATTCTGACAACAGGTGGAACAATCCTTGGAACCAGTCAGGAACTACCAGCCCAATCATTCGAGAATTCAGAATCACTCGGTAAAGCGATAGCAACATATAAACACCACAAATTAGATGCCCTTGTTTGTTTAGGGGGCGCAGAAATGCAGGTAGGAACGTTGACATTATCCCAGGCTGGATTGAATGTCATTGGGGTTCCCAAATCCATTGATAATGATGTCTTTGGTACTGATTATGCAATTGGATTTGACACAGCCTTAACAGTTGCCACAGAAGCAATTGATCGTCTTCACAGTACAGCTCATAGTCATCATCGAATTATCGTTGTTGAAATACTAGGCAAACAAACTGGTTGGTTGACATTGGGCGCAGGAATGGCAGGTGGAGCCGATGTTATTCTAATTCCAGAAATTCCTTATAATCTCAATAAGATTTCTCAGGCAATTCTCGAAAGAAATAAAGCAGGGAAACGCTTTAGTATCATTGCTGTATCCGATGGAGCATTGACCGAGGAAAGTGTAGAGTTTTTCAAAAGAAATCGAGAATTCAACATCCGGCTTAGAAATGGTGCAGAAAGAAAAGAAATCGAAGATAGATTAGATACTATCGAAAATGATTATGCTGACAATACCAATCTTCTTTCACATTTCCTTCATCAAAAAACAGGTCTTGAAACAAGAATTACAATCTTGGGCTTTCTCTTAAGGGGCGGCGTTCCATCATCCGTGGATCGTATGCGTGCCGCACAATTAGGCACCACCTGTGTGAGAATGATACACCAGGGGCAATTTGGGGTCTTATTAGGAATTAATAATTACCAGATTAAACCCGTTCCATTAGTAGATGTCGCTGGAAAACACAAGACGATACCACTTGACCACGAATGGTTACAAGCAGCGCGGGATGTTGGAACTTGCTTCGGAGATTGATCTAAACACTGATAAAATTACTCTCTAATGTTTATACCAACAACCACAGAAGAAGCTCAAAAACCAGGTTGGCACAATTTCGATATCATCCTTGTGTCCGGGGATAGTTATATTGATAGTCCTTACATGGGAATTGCCGTTATTGGACATATCCTGATGGATGCCGGTTATAAAGTAGGTATCATCGCCCAACCAGACATATCCACGGGTGAAGATATTACCCGTCTGGGTGAACCCAATCTATTTTGGGGTGTTTCCGCTGGCAGTATTGATTCCATGGTGTCTAATTACACAGCATCGTTGAAGAAACGTAAAAGTGACGATTACACGCCTGGTGGTCTGAATAATAGAAGACCTGATCGAGCAACCATCGTGTACACAAACTTGATTAGAAAATTTTTCAAGCAAACCAAACCAATTGTATTGGGCGGAATGGAGGCAAGTCTTCGGCGAATTGCCCATTATGACTACTGGAGCAATAAGATCAGACGCTCCATTCTTTTTGATGCAAAAGCGGATTATCTGCTTTATGGAATGGCAGATCGATCCATTATCGAATTGGCTGATGCATTAGATCGTGGAAATGATCCCAAATCAATTCGAGGTTTATGTTACATCAATAAAGAACCAATTCAGGATTATTATCCCTTAGCTTCTTTCGAAGAAGTCAGTTCAAATAAAATTGCATATATCGACAGTTTTGACACGTTCTATAAAAATAATGATCCAATAACCGCAAAGGGTCTCTTTCAGGCGCACGGAGATCGCTATCTTGTGCAAAATCCACCAGCCTTTTCGTTAAATCAGGATGAATTGGATAGGATCTATGCTTTGCCCTATGAACGAGCACAACATCCCTATTATGAGAAAAATGGAAAAGTAAAAGCATTAGAGACCATCCGATTCTCAATCAGCACCCATCGAGGTTGTTATGGTGAATGTAATTTCTGTGCAATTGCAGTGCATGAAGGTCGGACAATTCAATGGCGCAGTAAAGAATCTATCCTGAATGAAGTAGATGCGTTATCAAAAATTCCTGATTTCAAAGGAATTATCCAGGACCTGGGTGGTCCAACCGCAAATATGTATGGTTTTGAGTGTAGAAAAAAAACAACACGCGGAGCATGCCAGGATAGAAGATGTATATCACCTGATGTCTGTACTGCCTTGCGGCCCAATCATCGTCCCCAGATCGATTTATTGCAATCAGTTCGCGAACACCCCCAGGTTCGAAAAGTCTTTGTTGCTTCCGGGTTACGCTATGACCTGATTATGGATGATAAGCAATATGGCAATAAATACCTCGAAGAATTATTAGCCCATCACGTATCTGGTCAATTGAAGATAGCACCTGAACACACCGAAAACAAAATCCTTAAACTAATGGGGAAACCTTCCTCAGAGAAACTCCTGGCGTTCAAAAATCGAGTTGATAAACTCAATAAAAAATTAAATAAAAATCAATTCTTAACTTATTATTTCATCGCTGCCTATCCTGGATGTTCTGAAAGAGAAATGCAGCAACTCAAGAATTTCACTTCTGAAAAACTAAAAGTGAATCCCGAACAGGTTCAAATTTTTACACCGACTCCATCGACATACGCCAGTGTAATGTACTACACTGAGATGAATCCATTTACAAAAGAACCAATTTTTGTAGAAAAATCAATTACAAATAAAAATAGACAAAAAGAAATTCTGGTAAAAAAACCTTATGTATAAAATCTTTCTGGTCGTTCCTCCCGGTATTGAACAAATAGCGAAAAAAGAAGTAGCCCTTCTTTTTCCTAAGCTACGACCATCTTCTGCCATTGATGAATTGGAATATGAATGCGATTTGCAAACGATTTACAAACTCAATTTATTATTGAAGGTTCCAAACCGCATACTCGTTCGATTTGGAGAATTTGAAGCGACCAGTTTTCAGGATCTGTTCACAAAATCAGCAAGACTACCCTGGAAACATTTCTTGAAAAAAGACATCAGTGTTAAAATTCGCACAACCTGTCACAAATCGAAGCTCTACCATAGCGACGCTGTCACACAGAGGATCCATCAAGCGATCGAATCTAACCTGGCAATTAAAGTCCCTTTGTTAAAAGGAGATTCCGAAGAATCGCACGGGAAACAGCAACTGATTATCGTTAGATTACTTCACGATCAGGTAACCATAAGTCTTGATTCCAGTGGAAATCCGCTATACATGCGTGGATATCGTGAAATTGTCTCAAAAGCACCCCTCCGAGAAAATTTAGCCGCCAGTTTATTACTCGCTTCCGATTGGACTCCAGAATTACCTTTGATTGATCCGTTTTGTGGTTCTGGAACAATACCGATTGAAGCTGCCCTCATCGCTAAAAATCACCCTCCCGGATTATACAGGGATTTCGCTTTTGAAAATTGGCCGGAATTTAATCAATCCACCTGGCAAACTATAAGAAGGGAATACACTCAAAATCCCACTAATATCACAACCCGAATTCAAGGAAGTGATCGAAATATTGGCTCAATCGAAATTGCCAGGAAAAACGCTGAGAAAGCCGGTGTTAACCACTTTATCGATTGGAAGAATCAATCCATATCAGATGTTAAACCCTTTGATCAACCTGGTTGGATTATCACGAATCCTCCATATGGTTTGCGTATTTCATCAAACAAAGATATTCGAAATCTCTATGCTCAATTTGGCAATGTATTGAGACAGAAATTTCAGGGGTGGAATGTGCTTTTTCTATGCAATAATATCAACCTCGCCAACCAGACCAAATTAAAACCAAAAAGCCTGCTTTCGTTTTCCAATGGTGGCATCAACGTGCAGGCTTTCTATGCGAAAGTCGATTAATTTTTAACGACTTACGGGCACTTCAACATCAATTTTTACAGCCTCATCCTCAACATAAATGGCTTTAATCAATGCGTTTTCTCCTGATTGGGCTACTTGGTCACGAATTAATCCGGATAATTTTTCGTTGATATTTTTTACGAAGTCACTGGCTAAATCCAATCCCGGAATATTGACCCATGTAATTTCCACTTTAGGTTGATCGTTTTCAATAGAAAATGTTAATTCAACTTCTCCGCTGACTCTGGTGGTATTCGGCAGTTCATAAAAACCAGTTAGCCTGACTTTGTCTGGTTCGATAAATTGAATATCCTCAACTTCTATCAACAAATCTGAGTCAGACACTGTTCCGGCAATGCCCTGCGCACTATTGATTAATTGCATTAAATTATCTCTTTTCAGCGTAATCGTTAAGGTGATATTTCCGTTCTGAAAGCCTAAATTACAGGCAAGGGTTGATAGGATAATCAAAGTTATTAGCAAGGGAAAAGCATACTTTTTATTGGTCATTTCATTCCTTTCACAAGAATATCTGGAATTTTCAATAGTATATCTCAAATGCTATTTTACCTGATTGATCCAAATCACAAAAATCTCTTGTCCCATCTTAAGAAAAGAGAATCTGGCTAAGGCTTGGTTCTAAATTTATTGGCGAATATTTATTGTTATTTTTCGAATCACATCAAAGGAAATGAATAATCCACAGTGTCGAAAAGGATTTTTACCATCGACTGAGTAAATACCTAAAAGATTTCTAGGTAATCATCCAATAATCACCAATATCACATTACTGGATCTTAAAGGCATCATTTCTTTGATAATCCAAAAAAATTACAAATGGAAAAATTCGTCCTCATTGCAAAAGAGAATATTCTAACGTTGCTAAGATAGGATGAATATTACTATTTTAAATTCGTTGTAATTATTAATTTATAAGGATATTTTTTTTCATCGTGATAAACTTAAATCATACGAAAAGGGAATAAAAAAACAATGAAAAATCTTGCTTCCACCGCTATTGCACACCCCAACATCGCATTGATCAAATACTGGGGAAACAAAAACCAAACTTTACGCATTCCGGTGAATGGATCTATTTCGTTCAATCTCGATAGTCTTTTCACCAAAACACAGGTTTCATTTGACTCAGAGATGCCCTCCGATTCCCTTTTTATCAATGGAAAAGAAACTAAAGGTTCAGGATTGACCAGGGTGGTTTCATTCCTGAATATCGTTCGTGAATTAGCAGGAAAAAAAATCTTCGCTCAGGTGAATAGCGAAAATAACTTTCCTTTGGGTACAGGAATCGCATCCTCCGCCTCTGCCTTCGCAGCATTAAGCCTTGCTGCCAGTAATGCCATCGGACTCAATTTATCTGAAAAAGAATTATCCTGTCTGGCACGTCGTGGCTCCGGCTCAGCCAGTAGATCTATTCCTGATGGATTCGTGGAATGGTTTCCTGGTGAGACGGACTCAGACTCATATGCAGTCAGTATTGCTCCATCTAACCATTGGGATCTGGTTGATTTGGTGGCTGTTGTTACCCATGAACATAAAAAAGTTGGGTCAACCGCAGGGCACGAGTTAGCGGATACCAGTCCTTTGCAAAATGCTCGCGTGAAAGACACAAATCGGCGTCTGAATATTGTTCGGGAAGCGATTAAATACCGGGATTTTCAAATGATGGCGGAAATGATTGAACTGGATAGTAATATGATGCATGCTGTAATGATGACATCCAGTCCGGCTTTAATGTACTGGGAGAATACCTCGATTACCATCATGAAAAACGTCCGGAATTGGCGTGATAGCGGAATACCGGTGTGTTATACAATAGATGCAGGTCCAAATGTCCATGTGATTACAACAAAGGCTTATTCTAAAGAAATCCATTATAAATTAGCATCATTAAGTGGGATCAAGCAGATTTTTAAAGCTTCTGTGGGTGGAAAAGCCAGATTGGTCAATAATTAATATTTCCTAAGAGTTCTAATTTCAAATTGAAACCCGTTAAAAACCAATTATAATTAGGCGTAGATAAAGTATTTGGTAGATAACAGGTGATTAAATGATGATTATTGAGTTTATTTTGATTTTTGGTGTCCTACTCTTCATTCACGAGTTTGGACATTTTATCTTTGCTAAATTATTTAAGATCAATGTCGAGGAATTTGGATTTGGTTTTCCACCTCGTTTATTAAAAATCGGTCAATTTCGGGAAACTGAAATAACGTTGAATTGGATTCCTTTTGGCGCTTTTGTACGCCTGAGCGGTGAAAACGATCCAGAAGTAAAAGGCGGCTTTGGGGATTCTTCCATACTTGCACGCTTTATGACGCTGATTGGGGGACCATTGTTCAATTTAGTTCTGGGTGTGGTTCTTTTCGCAATTATCTTTATGCAGGTTGGAATTCCAGACCTCAAATCGGTAGAGGTATATGGTGTCAATGAAGGCTCTCCTGCGGAAATCGCTGGGATATCAACTGGTGAACTGATCGTAGAGGTTAATGGGGTTGCCATAACCAGTACTGAACAACTTTCTGAACAGGTTGAGTTGAACCGCGGAAAACCGATTACCATCAAACTTCTCACCCCTGAGGGGGAGGAACATATCGTAACTGCCACTCCACGCATCGAGCCTCCACCTGGTGAAGGATATTTAGGGGTAACCCTGATAAATCCTTATAAAGAAGCGAGCGTTATTGAGGCATTACCGTATGCGTTTCGTGCAACAGGTGGATATGCCGTTCAATTGCTAGCGCTACCTGGTCAGTTGATCAGAGGAACAATTTCTGCAGAAGAGGCCAGACCTGTTGGTCCAGTGGGTATTTACAGTATCTACTCGCAGGCAAGGGAAAGGGATCAAAGTAATGCAGAATCAACCAACCCGGAAGATCGGTTAAATACGTTATTGATTTTAGCGATCATTTCCGTAGCCTTGGGTTTCACAAATTTACTCCCCATCCCAGCACTGGATGGCGGAAGATTAATTTTGCTATTGCCTGAAATTTTCTTACGGAAAAAGGTGCCAGCTAAAGTTGAAAATATTATCAACATGGTTGGTTTTGCGACATTAATTGCTTTGATGGTCATTATAACGACCATGGATATTATCAATCCAATTGTAATGCCTTAGGATCTTTGGAATATGACAACGAAAAACATCAACTTTAATCAGGTAATCGATGCATTATTGGATGACAATGCCCAATTCCCGGTTGCTTATATGATGAGTCTGTCTGATATTCCACCAGCCAATCTGGAAATTTTAAAACGATCATGGACACAAATATCACCTGCTCGTAAAGCTTTATTAATGGAAAACATTGAAATCATCCATGAAACTGAAATCACTTCGAATTTTGAAGACATCGCCGAATTGGCGCTGGAAGATGGAAATTCAGCAGTTCGAATCAGTGGTTTACGCTTATTTTGGGATTATGAAAATGCTCACTTGATCCGGAAATTCATTGATTTAATGCAAAATGATCCTGACATTGGCGTACGAACCCAGGCAGCCAGTACTTTGGGAAAATATATGTATCTATCAGAAATCGAAATGATTGACACAAGATATCAGCAATTAATTGATGATTCGCTGATAAAAGTTTTACGTTCAGATGAGAATGAATTAGTCCGTCAAAAGGCATTGGAAGCATTTGGATACTCCAGTAACCCTGCGGTAAAAGAATTTATCCATAATGCATACAATTCTGGTGATTACAATTGGATATCCAGTTCTTTGGAAGCCATGGGAAGATCTGCTGATGAAAATTATGCATCGCTTGTTTTGCCTATGTTAGCCCATCCTGATCTTCGTATTCAACGTGAAGCTGTATTCGCTGCAGGAGAATTAGAATTATCCACGGCACGCAAGCTACTTTTAAGAATGGCTTTAGAACTGGAACAGGATGAAGATTTATGGGTTCAGGTCGTTTCTGCTTTATCCAAAATTGGGGGTGAAGGAGTATTTGAAGTCTTCGAAAAACTCTTAGAAGATGCATCAACTGATGAAGAAGAAGATTTCTTAAACGAAGCCATTGAAGCCCTCAATCTCACCAATGATATGTCGTTGAGTTTTGACCTAATGGGATATAAAGAACCTGTTGAAGATGCTCTGCATGAGATCAATCTTGAGGACGAAGCGTTCGATATTGATGATTATGGAAAATCCTGGATTGATGAATTGGAAGAGAACTTAGAAGCCAGTATTGGCGATGAATTTGATGAAGATGACGACGACGAAGAGGATGACGAATATTAATCCCATTTTCTATGCTCGATGGATCACCAGATAATGTCTGAGATGGTAGGAATTCATGTTTTAATCGAAGGTCGAGTTCAGGGGGTAGGATTTCGATTTTTCACAAAAGAACAAGCCCAAAAATTAGGATTAACCGGATGGGTAAGAAACACATTTGACGGTGACGTAGAGGCGTACGCTGAAGGTTTGAAAAAAGATCTGGAAATCTGGCTGACCCACCTTCAACGAGGTCCTGGGTCAGCGTTTGTAACCAATATCAAAAAAGAATGGTCTCCAGCACAAGGAAAATTCAGAAAATTCCAGGTGGTTTCTACCCTGTAACCAACCACCTAAATGTTTTTTTCTCCTGAAAGTATCGCTGCCTTTCTCCAGGGAGGAATGTTGGCTTCTTCCGCCCATATATTACGCAATTCATAAATTTGATCACGGATGGCAGCTGCTTTCTCAAATTCCAGATTTTTGGCAGAGTCTCGCATTTGTTGTTCTAGATGTGAAATAGTGCGTTCGATTTCTTTCACGTTCATTTTTCGATCACGTTCCCCTGCTCGATATTCAGCTCGCGATTCGGCCATCATCATTGCAGGAGCGACTCGTTCGGTCAGGTCATGAATAGCCTTCATAATACTTACTGGTTCGATTCCATGCTCTAGATTGTATTTGTGTTGTTTTTCACGCCGGCGATTTGTTTCTTTAATTGCTTTATCCATTGAATCTGTGATGCGATCTGCATACATGATAACTTTTCCGTTCACGTGTCTGGCTGCACGCCCAACAGTTTGGATCAAAGCTGTTGCTGAACGTAAAAATCCTTCTTTATCCGCATCCAGAATCGCTACTAAGGATACTTCTGGCAGATCAAGCCCTTCACGTAAAAGATTGATCCCTACCAAAACATCGAAGATACCCTTCCGCAAGTCTCTCAAAATTCCTACCCGATCCAATGTCTCAACCTCAGAATGCAGATAATGCACCTTTATGCCAATCTCCAATAAATAATCAGCCAGATCTTCAGACATGCGCTTGGTCAGCGTTGTTACCAATACACGTTGACCTACCTCAACTCGCTTCCTGATCTCGATCAAGAGATCATCAATTTGACCTTTGGTTGGACGAACTTCAATTTCTGGATCAATCAATCCGGTCGGTCTGATAATTTGTTCCGTTATTTGTTGAGCGTGTTCCAACTCATAACTGGCTGGTGTAGCGGAAGTATAGATGGTGTATCCCATATGCTCTTCGAACTCTTCAAATTTTAAAGGGCGATTGTCCATCGCAGAAGGTAATCGGAATCCGAAATCAACCAATGTTTGTTTCCTGGATTGATCTCCCCGATACATTCCTCTGATTTGAGGTACAGTCATGTGCGATTCATCCAGAAATAATAGATATTCACTGGGGAGGTAATCTATTAATGTCCAGGGCGCTGAACCTTTGGGTCGTTGATCAAGATGTCGTGAATAATTTTCAACACCAGAACAATAACCGGCTTCTCGGAGCATCTCGAGATCATAACGGGTTCGTTGTTCAATGCGTTGGGCTTCCAGATACATTTCATTTTTTTTGAAATAAGCAATCCGTTCATCTAATTCATCTTCGATTTCCTGGATCGATTTTTTCATCCTCTGTTCATCGGTTATGTAATGTTTTGCCGGGAAAATTTTAATCGATTCTGGTTCCTGGACGATTTCTCCTGTCAAAGGATCAACGCGGCTGATTCGCTCCACTTCATCTCCAAAAAAAGAAACCCGGTACGCATACTTATCTTCATACGCTGGAAATATTTCGATCGTGTCTCCCCTTACCCGAAAAACACCAGAATGCAAATCCAGGTCATTCCTGGAATATTGGCTTTCGATCAGGTGTCGTAAAAGTGCGTTTCTTCGATATAATCCGCCCAGGTTAATTTCAATAACGCTTTTTCCATAAGCTTCCGGGTTTCCTAAACCGTAGATACAGGAAACGGAGGCAACAATAATGACATCTTTTCGAGACATTAATGCTGTCGTAGCTGCCAATCGCAAGCGGTCAATTTCTTCATTTACTTCCGTCTCTTTTTCTATATACAAATCTGTTCTCGGCACATAGGCCTCAGGTTGGTAATAATCGTAATAAGAAACAAAATATTCAACTGCATTATTCGGAAAAAACTCTTTGAATTCTGCATATAATTGGGCTGCTAATGTCTTGTTATGAGCCATGATCAAGGCCGGCATCTGTAACCGCTGGATAATATTGGCCATTGCAAAGGTTTTTCCGGTTCCGGTTGCACCTAATAGGACCTGATGGCGATAACCCTTTTGAACACCGTTTACCAGTGCTTCAATCGCCTCCGGTTGATCTCCCATTGGTTTAAATGGTGCTTTTAATTCAAAATCCATTCGATCCTCATTAATAGAACATTTTGTCTATTTCTATTATAAACTATTTTTTCTATTCGTACAGGTAGCGTAAAACTTTATTGTGTTACCGTCATAATTGGGGAAAATTCGCTCAATTCAGACAAAATTTCCAGCAGGAAGTCCTGCCAGTTTTCACCATATTTCCGAAATGCAAACCAATAGCTATTCTTTCCACTGCGAACAAAATTTCCCGGTAAAAGTAGATCCTTAAATCTCAACTTCTCATTTTGTGGGGGAAACCGTAGCACAATCTGATCCAATTCCAAGCTAACCGATGCCAGACCAGCTTTTTCAGATAAGATTTTTACTTTGATCTGAAAAATTAAATTCTTTACTTCTTCAGGCATCGAGCCAAAACGGTCTTCAAATTCGTTATTCAGTGCATCTAATGCTTCCAAAGTTTCAATCTCTGCTATACGACGATATAAACTTAAACGCATTCGTTGGTCAGTTATGTAATCGATCGGCAAGCCAATTGTCATAGGCAAATCAACCGCAACGGGCATCCGGATTTGTTTGATCTGTTGTAAATCAGAATCAGGAATATCGCTATCTACGGTTTTTATTCTCTTTACTGCTTGAGCCAGCAATCTTGTATATAGATGGAAACCAACCGAAGCAATTGCCCCATGTTGTCTGGTTCCTAACAATTCACCCGCCCCACGCATCTCCAGATCTCTCATCGCAATTGAATATCCAGATCCCAACTGGGTATATTCAGCAATCGTTTCCAATCTTTCCTGCCCATCGATAGTAGGTTGCTTTTTTCTATGACGGAAGAAGTAAGCATACGCTCGCTGTGCTCCACGTCCAACCCGCCCTCTCAATTGATACAGTTGAGCCAGACCAAATGTATCACCGCGATCCACGATCAAAGTATTCGCATTCGGAATATCGAGCCCTGATTCAATAATGGACGTACACAACAGCACATCGATATCGCCATTTGTAAATGTCTGCATTACCCGGGACAATTCACCTTCATTCATTTGGCCATGCGCAATACCAACCCTGGCTTCAGGCACCAGATTATTGAGATGTGATTTCATCGCGCTGATCGTTTGAACACGATTGTGCACAAAGAATACCTGACCACCTCGTTCCAGTTCTCTCAAAATTGCCTGCCGAACCATGGATTGTGAGTATGGCCCGATATGAGTAACAACCGGTTGTCTCTCTGCTGGTGGTGTATTAATGATGGAAATATCCCGTACTCCGGTCAATGCCATATATAATGTTCTCGGGATAGGAGTGGCTGTTAAGGTAAGAACGTCCAATTCGGTTCGTAATCGTTTAAAGAATTCTTTGTGAGAAACACCAAAACGTTGTTCTTCGTCAATAATTACCAACCCAATGTCTTTAAATGCAATATCCTTCGATAAAAGACGATGCGTCCCAATCACGATATCAATTTCACCAAATGCCATTTTGAGGACTATTTCATCCTGTTCTTTGTGAGAACGGAAGCGCGATAACATTTCAACATTCACAGGAAATGGAGCTAATCGCTCTCTGAACGTATCATAATGTTGTTGTGCCAATACCGTTGTTGGAACCAGAATAGCAACCTGTTTTCCATCCATAACCGCTTTAAATGCAGCCCTCAATGCAACTTCTGTTTTTCCATAGCCAACATCACCACACAGCAAACGATCCATTGGCCGTTCTGATTCCATATCCTGTTTAACTTCAATAATGGCTTTCTTCTGGTCTTCTGTCTCAATATATGGAAATGAAGCTTCTAATTCCTGTTGCCAGACTGTATCGCTGCTGAATTTTGTCCCAACAGCTACCCGGCGACGGGCATATAATTCCAGCAGTTCCTCTGCTATCTCCTGAACAGCTTCTCTTACTTTGGATTTGGTGGTTACCCATTCCTGTGTGCCCAATCTTGTGGGAGATGGAGCAGAAACATCTGGCCCTATATATCTACCCAAACGATCTGCCTGGTGAATGGGAACAAAGAGTTGATCTCCACCTGCATATTCCACACACAGAAATTCACGTTGCATTCCTTCCAGAAAGCGTTGAACCAGGCCAACAAATTTTCCGATGCCAAAGTCTACATGCACAACCCAATCACCGATTTGTAAATCCGAATAATCGGTCTCTGGTGAATGAACAATGGGTCTTGGTCTCTTCCTGGGTTGAGGCCGATCCCACCCAAATAATTCGCTATCGGTGATGAGCAGAAATTTTTCTGCCCCATCAGGATCTTTTAATATCCAACCTTCCGAGAGACTTCCTTCTGAAAAGATTGGTTTTTTGCCCTGGCAGTGTTGTTCACTCCATAAATCCTTAATTCTATTTAATTGTCGCGAGACGATCATGGTTTGAATACCTGAAGAACATTTTTTATCCAGGTACTCCAGAAAGACCTTAATTCTTCCCCCAAATCGCTCCCCAGGTACAAATACATTCTCAAACAAAGGAACTTCTTCCGTCAATGCAAAACCAAAATCAATCCATTTTTGTATGGTTAAAATATCTTCCATTTCTGACCAGGATAGGTATGGAAGTGGAAAATCATTTGTAATAATCCCTTCTTTAATCGAGTCCATCCGAAAACGAACGGCTTGTTCTTCAATTTCATTGGCAATCGTGCGAATCAATTCTCTATCATCAAAGACAACCAGTGATTTTTTTGGTAAGTAGTCCAACAAAGAAGCGGCAAAAGGATATAACAAAGGCAACGAAAACTCATTTAAGTTTTGTGTGTCAAACCCCAATTGTTCAGCTTTTGATAAAAGCACCTCGCTAGCTGGTGAAATGGTAAATTCATTTATTATTCGCAAAGTGCGCTGGGTGGCTGGATCAAATTGTCGAATCGACTCGATCTCATTCCCAAAAAAATCCAACCTGACAGGATATTGATCGGACACTGACCAGATGTCCAATAATCCACCCCGTCTAGAGAAAAAACCAGGTTCAATGACGATCTCACTGGATTGATAACCATTCCCAACCCACTCTCTGATCAATTCATCCTGTTTAATTAATTGGCCAACTTTAATCGTTCGAATAGATTTAAGAAAATCACGGCGTGGGATTGTCCGTGTCATTAATCCACGCACTGTAGTAATAATAACTTTTGGGTTTACGATAGATTTGGGGTCTGGTAAGTGATAATTTGCCAGATAGGTTAAGGTCTGTAATCGGTCTCGCCGGGTTAGAGATCCCCAGGCTGCCTTTTCATAAAATGTAGGAGATGGTTCCGGGAATAAGATGATGTCATCAGCGTTCATCCAGAAACCGAGTTCATCTGCAAAAGCAATCGCCTGGTCCATGCGCTCAACGATAACGAGAATTGGTCTGTCTAAGCTGGTTTTTAAAGAAGCTAATAATGGTAATCGAACAGAACGAATCAATCCCAAAGCTGGCAGATACGATTCATGTTCGATCAGTTCAACCAATTCTTTAAAATGATGGTGTTGCTTAATGGGGTCTAACATCAATCACCTATCAATGTTGTTTTCACCATTAAATTTATTCATAGCGATTTCGATTCCGGATTCCAAAATACTTTCTACAGCTTTGGTCACTGTGTCGAATAAAAATGGCAACTCTTTTTCTTCTTGTTTTGGAAAATTTTGGAGCACATAATCGGCTGCATCCATTCTGCCAGGGGGACGGCCAATACCAATCCTAACGCGGTTAAATTGCTGCGTTCCCAGATTTTGGATAATCGAAGCGACTCCTTTTTGCCCTCCAGCTCCTCCACCAGGACGTAATCGGATAGAAAGGGACGGCAGGTCTAAATCATCATGGATAACAATCAGATTTTCTGGACTAATTTTGAAAAATTTCACAAGACTGGCAACAGCTGACCCGGAGAGGTTCATGAAAGTCTGTGGTTTGACCAGGATAATTTTCTTGTTATCCTTTTTGCCTTCCATAATAATCGCTTTGGATTTTACTTTTTTATTTTCGATACCGAATTCTTGAGCAATTTTATCAATGGCCATAAAACCTACATTATGTCTGTTCTTCTGGTAGTCCTTACCCGGGTTGCCCAAACCAACAATCATGAAGCCACCTTTATGTTCTTCATTAGATTTAGATAATTGTTGTTTGTTCTTCAGAAAGAAATCAAATAATTTACGATCTACCATAATTAACCCAATTTTCTACTACGAATGATGATGAATAAAGCGATAACCAATAAAAACAACACACCCAGGATCCCCCCTTGAATAGCTGTTGTGATGAACTGTGATTGAGAGATAACCATTTCATTAGGCGGCATCGCTGTAGGGGAAGATCTCAAGGTTGGGGTAGTTTCAATTGTTTCGATCTGATTGTGAAGATTTTCTGTTGATAAAACCTCTGGGTTTTCAGTTTGGATCGGATCAAATGGTGTGTAATTCCTCACGTTCAGATTATTAATGATTTTTTCTTGCTCTCTTCCATTCTCATATCGTGCAAGAACTCTGATTTGATATACACCATCTGCTATGGTTGAAGTATCCCAGGTTGCAAGGATGTCGTCCACAACTGGAGAGGTGATTTCGCTTAAAACAAACCAGCTTTGTGATTGAGAATCCTGATAGCGAAAACCGATTTCAGCGGTTTGCAACCCAGTGCCAGTTACCGTGCCAACAATTTGAACGTTACCCTGCAAATAATCTCCATCCACTGGCGACTGAATCCTGACCAAATCCAACTGGGGAAATGGAGAAAACCACGCATTCATCAACGAAAGTACCAGGAATAAGGTGGAAATAATTTGCATAACATTTTATTTTAACATGAAGAAAATAAAGCAGCAAACCTTTATGGCACGAGGTTAAATGTTCTTTAACAAAAAAGTTCCTTCACTTGTACTTTCAGCTTTCTTAAGCTTCGTGTATAATCTATTGTATGAGTGATAAGGAATTCGAATCAACCCCTGAAGAATCAGTGACACCACCTGTCGTCATGAAAGAATCCACGAATAAAGGAAAACTGATTGGCATTATCATTGCTGTCGTGGTACTTCTGGCATTGGTGATATTTTCACTCGTCAGTTTGTTCAGAGCGGATCTGGAAACAACCTCAAAAGTCAGAGACATCTTCATCATCATTATGGCTCTCGAATCATTACTGTTAGGTGTCGCGTTAATCATTTTAATAATTCAAATCGCCGTTTTAATTAATGTTTTGAAAAATGAAATCAAACCAATTCTGGATACTACGAATGAAACGATTAACCATTTACGGGGAACAACAACTTTCTTAAGTAACAATCTTGTTGAACCTGTAATCAAGATGAATGAATATTCCGCTGGTTTGAAAAGATTCGTTGATATACTGAAACCATCAGGAAAATCACGAAAATCAAAATAATTTGTAAAGTAGAAAAGGAAAGGAGAAAACAAATGTCTAGTCGAGATGAATTTGGAGCATTCTTAATCGGATTTTTAGTGGGAGGTCTTACTGGGGCAGTCGCATCATTACTCCTCGCCCCACAATCCGGAGAAGAAACCCGCACCGTGATCAAAGAACGGGCTATTGAATTAAAAGATAAAGCCAGCGAAACAGCAGAAGATGTGTATTCTAAAGCTGAAGTAGCTGCAAATGATGCAGTCAAACGAGCAGAAGAATTACTGAAAGAAGCAAAATCCAAAGCTGTTGAAGCGAAGGAAAAAGGTGTTCAACTGGTTGAAGAACAAAAAACCAAATTAAGCAAGAAAATCACCGCAGAAACATCAACCGACTCACCTGCAGAAGTTGAACTATAGACTCCTTTAAACTTAAAAACGGTTATCCCATAAAACGGATAACCGTTTTTTTATCCCAATCTAGCCAGAACCGCTGCGACTGATCCTAATAAATCTCCGGCAATCACCGATGCAGGATGTCCAATACGTTCCGCTGCCTCAATACCTGCCTGGGCATGAATCCAGACACCGGCTGTTGCCGCCTCAAACGGTTTTTTCCCTTGCGCAAGCAGCCCGGTAATCAGACCTGCTAAAACATCACCGGAACCAGCTCGAGCCAAAGCCGGATTCGCCACTGGAATAATTGTCAGCCTGCCATCCGGTGCAGCAACGATGGTCAATGCGCCTTTTAGAACAACAATATGTCCCCATTTCTGGGAATATTCCAAAGCAACCATCATGCGATTCGCCTGAATATCCTTTATATCAAGGTCTGTCATGACAGCCATTTCACCAGGATGTGGGGTCAGCACAGAATTTTCTGGTAGGATCTTCTGCCAGTTACTGATTTTTGAGAGTAATTTCAATCCATCCGCGTCCACCACAATGGGAGGTAGCAGGCTTGTTATCTCATCTTCCTCTTCAGCCTCCATCATAACAAAACCAATCCCGCTTTTTTTCTTTTGACTGGATGATTTTCCTTTTAATAACCGTTCTAGGAATTCTTTGGTCGTATCTTCCAATCCCCAACCCGGGCCTAATAAAAGCGCTGTCACTTTATCCAGGTTTTTTTGTACTAACGCAGCACTTTCTGCCTGGATAACGCCCATATCATGTGGTAACAATAACCAGGTCGCTTCAGAGAAATTACCAGCCAACGCAGAATAAATCGGACCAGGGACAGCCATTTTCACCAATCCAGCCCCAATTCGATAAGCTGCCATGCCTGATAAATATGCTGCTCCCGTATAATTGATGGACCCAGCGATGATCATTGCAGTTCCAAAAGTGCCTTTATGCGCTTGTAACGGGCGTGCCGGTAATAATTTTCGAACGCATTCAGCAGTAGCAACTTCTCTTTTTACTTTTTGTTCTGTTTCAAGATTATCCGGCAGGTCCAAATCAACAATCTCCAGATGACCCAGATATTGGTAAGCGGGGAAAGACAGCATGCCAATCTTCACAGCTTGCATACAAACAGTAAGGTCAGCAAACAGGCACTCATCCGCTGTTTCCCCTGTATCGCAATTAATACCAGAGGGACAATCAACCGCCACAACCTTAAAATTTCCACTCGATTGTTTGACTTGTTGCATAATGGATTGATAAGGTTCGCGAAGTGGTAGTTGAAAACCTGTCCCTAATAGTCCATCGACCACAACCTGGCTCTCCTGCAACCATTTTTTGAGGGGGTCATTTGACTTTTTTGCTGTGGAATTAATTATTTTCCCACCTAATTCATCAACTCTTTTTATTAAGGAGTCATCTCTTTCTTTTGATAAAAATGCTCTTACTTCCCAACCCTGTTTTGCTAAATGAGCAAGGGCAACCAAAGCATCCCCACCGTTATTTCCAGAACCAACCAGTGCAGTGACAATTGGATTTTGGTTCGAGCCATAATAAGTCTGGATAAATTCAGCCACTCCTTTGCCAGCCCGTTCCATCATCTCATCGTATGAAACCCCTTTTTGATTTGCTTCTTCTTCAATTGATCGCATTTCTGCTACGGTTACCAGTTTCATAAACCCTCCATCTATATTATACGCAACTAAATTCTAAATACCTAAATCAATTGCTTACGGTATAATTTTGAGATGCGAAAAATTCTTTACGTAGCAGTGTTTTTTTCAGGGATGGTAACGCTCGCAGCAGAAATGGCTACCGGACGATTGCTCGGAAATTATTTTGGAACCAGTAATCTCATCTGGGCATCCATCATTGGGCTGATCTTAATTTATCTCACCATTGGTTATTTTGTGGGTGGAAAATGGGCAGATCGCTCACCTAAATATGAGACCTTCTTTTCCATTTTAGCCTGGGGGGCTTTTTCCATCTGTCTGGTTCCATTTGCGGCCAGACCAGTACTACAAATTGCTGCCAATGCATTCGACCAGTTATGGATTGGCAATTTAATCGGATCCTTTGTCGTGGTAATGGTCCTCTTTATCATCCCCATTACTTTGTTAGGAACGGCATCTCCATTTGCGATTCGATTGGCAATTCACGATTCAAGGCAGGCTGGCACAGTATCGGGAAAAATATATGCCATATCCACTCTGGGTTCTTTTGTTGGCACTTTTATTCCTGACATCTTATTAATTCCATTAATAGGAACATATCGTACTTTTCTGGTGATTGGTTCTATCCTTCTTGTGTTTGCACTGATTTCGTTAATTTTTGTTGTTAACTGGAAAAAAGCGCTTTCACTGAGCTGGATGCCCATCATTGTGCTCATGTTGGGATTATTTGGAGCTCCAGGGAACGACAAGAAAACAGAGGGCATGATTTTCGAGACTGAATCATCTTACAATTACATTCAAATCCTGGAAGTGAATGGATTTCATTTATTGAGATTAAATGAAGGACAGGGTGTTCATTCAATTTACCATCCTGACCAACTTAATTATTTTGGCCCCTGGGAACAGGTGCTGGTTGCTCCTTTTTTTAATAATCCTCCCATAAAAATTGAGGAAGTTGATTCAATCGCCATTGTTGGATTGGCAGCAGGAACAACCGCCAGACAGGCGGCTGAAGTTTATCCTGGGATTTTGATTGATGGTTATGAAATAGATCCAAAAATTGTTGAGGTTGGCAATGAATTTTTTGGAATGGACATTCCTAATTTATCGGTTTACGTTCAGGATGGTCGCTGGGGATTAAGTACCAGTAATAACACATATGATATCATCAGCGTGGACGCCTATCGTCCACCCTATATCCCCTGGCATTTCACAACAAGGGAGTTTTTCAGCGAAGTATATGCGCATCTGGAACCGGATGGGGTGATGGTTATTAACATTGGAAGAGGTCTGAATGATCGCCGATTAATTGACGCTCTCGGTTCAACGATTCTGGATGTCTTTCCCAGCATCCATGTCATGGATTTACCAAATTCTTTCAATTCCATTTTATTTGCCACGAAAACACCTACCGAAGCCTCCAACCTTGAAGTAAATTTTCAGCAGTTGAATATCCAGAAAACGCATCCCTTACTCTTAGAAACACTCAAAATCACATTGGAAAATCTGCAAATTCCTCCAACCAAATCGATCGTCTTTACAGACGACAAAGCGCCAATTGAGTGGCTAACCAATGCAATGATCATTGATTTCTTTCTACAAGGAGAGGTGGAGACATTACAATGAAATTATTTTCGAAATTAGTATCCCTGTTCATCACAATTACTTTTCCTTTTGTCCTGATTATGTTTTCTATTCGGGTTCTTTTTACCCCATTATTTTTGGTCGTTGAATACAACATGCCAGGTTTTCCATCAGATCCATACGGTTTTTCGAAAGAAGAGCGTCTTAAATGGGGTTCTCTTTCCATCCAATACCTGTTTAATAATGAAGATCCGGAATTTCTAGAGAATCTTCGATTTGAGGATGGTACTTCAATTTATAACGAGCGTGAAGTGAGCCACATGGTTGATGTAAAGATCCTTTTACAGCAAACACTACGGTTGTTTTATCTCTTCCTGATTGTATATTTAGTGATCATAATCTGGGCAAAAATAAAAAATCAGCTTTTTTGGGTCTGGGATGCTTCCAGTAAGGGAGGTTGGTTAACGCTGGGTCTCATTGGTGCAATATTGGCAGCTGTTGTGATTAGTTTTGATGCTTTATTTACTGCATTTCATAAGGTATTTTTTGTAGGTGATACCTGGCTGTTTTATTTTTCCGATACATTAATTCGTCTGTTTCCCATGCGTTTATGGCAGGACGCTTTCATTTTTATGGGTATAATTACGGTTGCAGTCGCACTGTTTTTCGCTATTTATGGCAATAAAAAGAAATTCAAGGAAATTTGATTGATAAGAAACCAAAGCGGTTTAATTTCCAAAATGTTGAGAGGTAAAAAATGAATAAACTTGTATTAATTCGCCATGGTGAAAGTGATTGGAACAAATTAAATCTTTTTACAGGGTGGACAGATGTTGACCTTACTGAAAAAGGAGTTGAAGAAGCCAAAAACGGTGGGAAGTTATTAAAGGCAGAAGGATTCACCTTTGATATTGCCTATACTTCTGTGTTGAAACGGGCCATTCGGACTTTATGGATTGTCATGGATGAAATGGATCTGATGTGGATCCCGGTCATCAGAGATTGGCGTTTAAACGAACGCCATTATGGTGCATTACAGGGGCTCAATAAAGCAGAAACGGCTGCGAAATATGGGGAAGATCAGGTGAAAATTTGGCGCAGGAGTTATGATACCCAACCCCCTGCCCTTGAGATCAGCGATGAACGTTTCCCCGGTCATGATCCCCGTTATGCAAATTTAACAACCAATGAATTACCGGTCACTGAATGCTTAAAAGATACAGTTGCTCGCTTTTTACCATTATGGAATGATGAAATTGCACCTCAGGTAAAAGAAGGCAAAAAGGTTCTGATTGTCGCTCATGGAAATAGTTTACGTGCACTGGTAAAACACCTGGATAATGTATCAGAGGAAGATATTATTTCCTTAAATATCCCCACTGGAGTTCCTCTGGTGTATGAATTAGATGAAAATCTGAAACCAATTAAACATTACTATTTGGGAGATCCAGAAGCCATCAAAAAAGCAATGGATGCGGTTGCAAATCAAGGCAAAGCAAAATAAGTATCTAGAACTTGTTTAATTTAAGATGCTTATCTTGTTGGTCACGATCAAGATAAGCATTTTTACTAAAGGAGAAAAAATGATCAAAAATATAGTTCAGGCAACAGATTTATATCGGATGCAATTGATACAGGATGCATGCATCTCACCGGATGGAAATTTTGTGGTCAGTTCAGTTCAACGTGTCAGAGAGAAGGATCAGAAAAAGTTTTCCAATTTATACTTACACGAAATTGAATCCGGTAAAGAAATGATATTTACGACAGGCGACCAGAATGACTCCAGCCCTAAATGGTCACCGGATGGAAAAACCATCGCATTTTTATCAAACCGCGATAATGAGAAGCAACCGCAAATTTTTCTAATTTCCATTCATGGTGGTGAAGCTCAGAAATTAACGAATCTGGATGGTGAATTCCTCAACTTTTCATGGTCTCCCGATGGTAAAACAATTATCTCTGAATTCCGTAAGAAGAATCCTGACACCCTTGAGAGAGAAAAGGATGAAGCTAAAAACAAGCTGGGAATCGTTTCCAGACAAATAACCCGTGTTTTTTATCGATTAGATGGATATGGATGGTACCCTGAAGATCGAAGACATTTATGGGAAATCAGTCCTAAAACTGGTAAAGCGAAACAATTAACCAGTCATCCCGTTTACGATGATTATTCACATTTCTGGTCAGCAGACAGCAAAGAATTGGGATATTTTTCGAACCACATGCCGGACCCTGATTTGCAACCAGACCGCATCGACTTATTTGTTATGAATCTCGCATCAGGTGATACGCGCAAACTGGAAACCCCGATCGGTCCCAAGGATAATGGCGCCTTTTCACCGGATGGGAAATGGATCAGTTATGTTGCTCAAATTGGTGAAGGTGAAGGATGGAGAAATCACAATATCTGGATTGTCCCCTCTGATGGAAGTCGACCTGCCAAGAATCTAACAGAGAAATACGATCTTCATGTGAATGGAAGTACTCTTAATGATAATGGCCCCGCTCCAACAGTTCCTCCTTTCTGGTCAAAGGATGGAAAGTGGATCTATTTCCAGATTGCGAAACATGGAAACACCTTGTTGATGAAAATTAACATCGAAACGGATGAATTATTACCAGTCATCGATGTTCCCGGTGTCGTTGGAAAACCAATGTTTGATAAATCGCAAACAAAACTGATGTTTCTGTTGGGGCAACCAAATGCACTTCCCCAAATTTTTATTCGCTCATTGGACCATGGCTCGGACTCGAAGCAATTAAGTAAATTCAATGAAGATTGGTTCAAAAAATTGGATTTGGGGCAGTTGGAAGAAGTCTGGTTCAAAGGCAGTGATGATAATGATTTGCAAGGCTGGATTCTTAAACCACCAGGTTTTGATCCTGCCAGAAAATATCCCTCCATTATGGAAATCCACGGGGGTCCGATCACCCAATATGGCAACTTTTTCATGCACGAGTTTTACTTCCTGGCAGCCAAAGGATATATAGTTTACTTCTCAAACCCCAGGGGTGGAACCGGATATGGCGAGGAACATACAAAATCCATTCATGGTGGCAAATGGGGAACCAAAGATTACGAAGATTTGATGTGTTGGGCTGATTATGTTGAAAAATTGCCTTATATTGATCCAGATAAAATGGGCGTGACAGGTGGTAGTTATGGTGGTTACATGACACTCTGGATCATTGGTCATACCCAGCGTTTCAAGGCTGGAGTTGCTCAAAGAGTTGTCAGTAATTTAATCAGTATGTGGGGATCCAGCGATTTTAATTGGTCTTTCCAGGAAATATTTGGAAATCAAGCACCTTATGAAAATATTGAAACCCTCTGGGAAAACTCACCATTGAAACATATGGGAGCAGCGAAAACACCTACCTTAATCATCCACAGTGAACAGGATTTCCGTTGCCCATTGGAACAGGGACAACAAGCATTCGTCGCCCTGAAAAAATTAGGGGTCGATACCAAATTTGTCATCTTCCCGGATGAGCCGCATGGATTGTCCAGAGGGGGTCGCACAGACCGCCGGATTGTCCGCCTGAATGAAATTGCAGGATGGTTTGAAAAATACCTGAAATAATCGTCAAAAATCGAGGATCAAAAAGTCCTCGATTTTTTCTTTTAGAGATTGTTTTGAATTTACTTATAATCAAATTATGGCAATGAGAAATAATACTCGAATACTTGTTAGCATCTTGATCGGTATAGTGTTTATCATCAATATTCAGGCAGGTATTGATTTTTATTTCAATCCAGAAAAATATACTGCTGCCTACGAATTATCTGGTATCCCAGGGGAAATTTCCGTTGCTGGAGTGGGATTATTGTTCATCATGTGGAATGTTCCCTATGCCTTTGCATTTTGGAATCCGATAAAAAATAGAATTTCCTTGTTTCAGTCAATAATCATGCAGTTTCTCGGTGTGATCGGTGAAACTGCCCTGCTCTACCGATTTTCTGCTCAAGATTTTCCATACCTGGCGAGTTCAATCAAACGATTCATCTTTTTTGATAGCGCCGGCCTGATACTCTTATTACTGGCTGGTTTTTTAATTTATCTTTACACAAAAGAACAGCGTGGGGTTTATTCCCACGCTGTCTGATCATGATTGAATTATTCTTAGCGAACGGCTGGGGGATTTTCTCGATCAACTGAAGGATCAAAAATGTGGAAATTATCCATATTGAATGCCAGTTTAACTTCATCACCCATGTGGAAGCGAGTACGAGGATCTACACGGCCAACAAAATTATGCTCTCCGGCAATCAGGTAAAGATAAATCTCATTACCCATTAACTCGGTGAAATCAACCTTCGCTGGAACCTCTGCTACTGATACATCTGGTGGTACAAACAGTGGATTATGAACATCTTCTGGACGAATACCAAAAATGACTTCTTTATCCACATGATGCATGTAAGTACCGGCTTTCGCTTCAGGTACTTTCACAACAAATGCACCTGTGTCCACCATTAAATTGTTTCCATCTTTGCGAAGTTTTGCAGAGAAGAAATTCATAGCTGGTGAACCAATGAATCCGGCCACAAAAAGGTTGGCTGGATAATCATAAAGCATTTGAGGGGTGTCTAATTGCTGTAAGAGACCTTTATTCATGACCGCAATACGAGTTGCCATAGTCATTGCTTCCGTCTGATCGTGTGTTACATAAATAAAAGTTGTCTGTAAATTCTGGTGCAGTTTGCTGATCTGGGCACGTGTCTGAACGCGTAATTTCGCATCCAGGTTTGACAGTGGTTCGTCAAATAAGAATACTTTTGGTTCACGTACAATTGCACGTCCTACTGCCACACGTTGTCGTTGACCACCAGAGAGTTCTCTTGGTTTACGTTTTAGAAGTGCTTCGATACCCAAGATTTCAGCTGCTTCCTCCACACGACGTTTAATTTCTTCTTTGGGTGTTTTGCGTAATTTCAAACCAAATGCCATATTGTCATAGACTGTCATATGAGGATACAAAGCATAGGATTGGAATACCATTGCAATATCACGATCTTTTGGAGGTACATCATTGACAACAGTATCGCCAATCATCACCTTACCGTCAGTTACTTCCTCAAGTCCTGCCAAACAACGTAAAGCAGTTGTCTTTCCACACCCTGAAGGTCCGACCAGAACAAGGAATTCCTTGTCCTCGATTGTGATATTCAGGTCATTTAATGCCGTGAAATCGCCAAAACGTTTTAAAACATGATCATAAGTTACACTTGCCATTTATTTCTTCTCCTTTCTGGAACGAATATAGTGAGCTTATTATATATGTTTGGAAAATTAAATGCAATCAATTTAATGGTATCAATTTCACAAATTCATTAACTGAACTCAGAATAATGATGATTTGAAAACTGTATTAATTAATCTGAAAATTGACTTAATGCGTGAATTACCAGATCGATATCATCTGCGCTTACAACCGGAGACATATGTCCAATACGGAATGTTTTTTCCTTCAGGTCGCCCAGACCACCGGAAATGATGATTTTATGCTTTTTTGCCAGATATTTAACGATTTGGCTTGTAGGAACACCCTCTGGTCCATATGCAGCTGTTAACACTGGATTTAACAAATGGTCAGGAGTCATGGGAGGCATACCGATGGAAGTCAATCCTTGCCGAAGTTGAATCGCCAAATTTCGATATCTCTGGTAACGATTCTCAATACCTTCTTCCATCAATTGGTTCAAGGAAACATTTAAAGCCGCAATGTTATTAACAGGCATTGTCACCGGTGTAGGATGCCAATCAGCCCATTCATTGGCATATTTTTTCCAGGTTCGCAAATCACTGTACCATCCATGATTTTTGGGAGGTAAAGATTCAATTGATTTCCAGGCACGTTGACTGACGGCAATCGGAGAGAGTCCTGGAGGAGCACCCAGACACTTATTGATAGATGTAGCAACCAGATCCAAACCCCATTCATCAAATTTCAACGGAATTCCACCAATCGAAGATACTGCATCCACAATCATCAACATGTTGTTCTCTCGCGCTATGCTGGCAATCTCCTGGATGGGATTGATAATGGTGGTGGAAGTTTCGAGATGAACAACCAGAATCGCTTTGGTATCTGGATGATCCCGTACTGCCTGACGAAAATCTGACGGATCCAGAACATCACCCAATTTTGTCCTCACAGGGACCACAACCAATCCATTTCCTTCAGCAATCCATATTAATCGATCCCCAAAGAACCCGTTACTTCCAATAATGATTTTTTCTCCAGTGGCAAGGCTACTGCCCACACAGGCATCAATCCCAGCCGTTCCAGATCCAACAAAGAGGAACATATCCTGGTTGGTTTTAAAAACAATCTTCAGTATATCCAGGGTTTCTTTATAGAAATTAATGAAGCTATCCCCATAATGAGGAACAACAGGCTGAGATATCGCTTGCAATACTTCAGGAGAAACACTTACCGGTCCCGGGATCATCAACTTAAACTCAGAGTCAGACATCGATTTACTCCACCTTATTTAAATGTGATTTATGTTTTCATATATCAGTTTAGCATACCCCCTTTATAACTGATACTTAGGAAAGGCATATCCCAACATGATAAATGTAAAACAATGTATGAAACCGAAAATGAAAAACCATACCTTAATCTTTCTAATTAAAGATTTTTCTGATCATCTCAATAAGTCAGCACAGGCTGTTGTTCTTGGCATGCGTTTGTCCACCAAAAATAACCTGACAGCTAATTATTGAAAGAATTCATTTTACAATGAAGAAACAAAGATTATAATAGAACAAATTTACTGAAAAAGGTTGCTCAATGATTACATGTCATCAAGTCGCGTTAATGCAATTATCAACACTTGGATTGTTAACACCTCCTCCATCAGAACCTTCTAAATCAGATGTGCTCCAAACAATTCGACGCATGGGTATCCTGCAAATCGATACGATCAGTGTCGTCAATCGCAGTCCATACCTGGTACTCTGGTCACGCATAGGTAATTATGATCCTGCATGGTTGGAAAAAATCCAAGAGGAAGGGGAAGTATTCGAATATTGGGCACATGCCAGCAGTTTTATTCCTATGGAAGATTACCCCCTTTTTCGTCGTAAGATGTTGGAAAGAGCTACTCATTGGTGGCAAGTTACTGATTGGGTTAATAACCATCAAGAAATGATTGCTTTTGTTAAAGAAACGATTAAAGAAAAAGGGCCACAGAAATCTTCTGATTTTCCAAAACGATCTGGTGTCAATCATGGATGGTGGGACTGGAAAGATGAAAAAATCGCGTTAGATATGCTCTGGACCCTTGGCGATCTGATGATCCCATATCGCAAGAATTTTCAACGCTATTATGATTTGAGAGAAAATGTAATAACTCACATTCCAGATGAAGACATACCAACTCTTCCAATAGTTAATGATTTATTAGTAGAGAAAACCATCCAAATATTAGGTGCCACCCGACCAAATTGGATTGCTGATTACTTTCGCCTCAAAAAGAAGGAGGTGCAGAAATCTATTCAGACTCTTATTGATAAACAAAATATCTTCATGGTTGACTCAGTGGATTTTCCCGAAGGAATTCTTGTGCACAAAGAAAATCTAGGTTTAATGGAACAAGCTATCAATGGACAGCTTAAACCTGAATATACTACCATTCTATCCCCATTTGATCCCCTGATTTGGGATCGTAAACGCACTAAAGAATTATTCGATTTTGATTTTTCTTTAGAATGTTACCTACCCAAATCCAAACGTAAGTATGGATATTTTTCTTTACCAATTCTGCATAATGGACAATTGATAGGTAGAATGGATCCAAAAGTTCATAGGAAAGATAAAATATTCGAAATCAAAAATCTGCATTTTGAATCCTGGTTTTCCCCGGATGTATATTTCCTGGACCAATTTTCGCAGGCACTTAAAAGCTTTGCAAATTGGCATCAAACCTCAAAAATCCAAATATCAGAAAATTTGAGTGATCCATTAAAGAAAAAACTAAGCTCAATACAATAAGAAGCAGAAAAGAAAAAGCCTGATATTGGAAAAACAAACATCAGGCTTTTTAAAAAGGAGAATTTTCGAATAAGTTTTTTGTTATTTTTCCTTTGAAAAGAATCTGAATAAATTCTGAATTGAGTTCTTTATCGAATTCTTTTTAAGACGCCAGGTCCCAATAATACCATAAGGCAAGAACAAAACGATCAGAACAAAGAGAATACCGAAAACCAATGGCCAACGAGCTCCAAACCAGGTGTAAAAAAACTGACTGATAATCTGCATGATACCTGCCCCAATAATTGGACCTACCAGGGTACCCATGCCACCAAGGATGGTCATGATCAATGCATTTATAGTTGTAACTGATGATGTCATGGTTGGTGTTGCACTCATATTCCAAATCGCATACAGGGCACCTGAAAGACCGGCGAAAATGGATGCGGTTAGAAAAGCGATCGTTCGGTAAACCACAGGATTATAGCCAATCATGCGCATACGCTCTTCGTTTTCACGATTGGCAACAATCACTCGCCCGGTGGGAGAATTTACCATACGCTTCATCACCAAATAACATAACAATAAGAAGCCGAGAGAAATGAAATAGACGGTCAAACGGTTTTGGGTAGGGTTCAACCAAACCGGTAAAGGTACTCCATGCAATCCTTCATCTGCCCCTGTCCATTTGTGGAAATCGGTGGCTTTGCTGAGAATGTGTATTGCCGATCCAAGCGCCAGAGTCAACATGGCAAAATAAGCGCCTTTCAGGCGAATAGAGGTAGCACTGAAAAGCAAGCCAATCAGGATTGAAACCAGTATCACCACAACAAAAACGATCAACAATACGGTTGCTTCGGTTATATTGATATTCCCAATGGTAATGCGGTAGTTAGTCAAAATATTAGGCGCCCAGTGTTTCAATAAGAGGGCAACCGCATATGCACCACCCCCAAATGATGCAGCATGTCCAAATGAAAGGATGCCACCATAACCAATTAGTAAATCATAACTCATGGCAAACACTGCCATGATAAAGAAGGTAATCAACTGTCCCTGCCAGAATTTGGTAATGCCTTCATTAAGCCCTGTTCCAGTGATGAGGTTAATCACAAACGGAAAAACAACCATGATGGCAATAAAAATAAAGAATATCAATTCGCTCTTAAGCAGGATTTTTAAACCAGACTTTGATTTAATTAATTTTTCTGTCATCCTTCTCACTCCTTCTTACCAAAAAGGCCTTGAGGTCGGACCAACAAGACAATGATCATGATAATGACGGTTGAAGCTTCTGCCAGGGCAGGAGATAAGGATAATTTTAGTGCGAAATAATCACCGAAGGCGCGCGCCATTCCCAGAATCAATGCCCCCACAAAAGCACCCACATAACTACCCATACCTCCAATAACAACAGTGATAAAACCCTGCATCAGGTATTGATCACCCATCTGTGGTTGAATGGGAAGGAATGGACCTGCACCAATTCCACCGAGAGCCGCCATCGCGACGCCCATGGCAAAGACTATGGTAAAAACCTTTTTAACATTAATACCAAGGGCTTCAACCATTTGTGGATCTTGAACGCCAGCGCGTATGATCATACCAAGCCGGGTTTTTGTCATCAGCAATACCAGGAATATGAACATCACAAACCCAAGAAAGATGACAAAAAGACGATAAGTAGGAAAGGTAACTCCAGATATATCGATGGTGGAATAACCATTTCGCAACCAATCGAGAAGATTAGCAGCCTTACCGGGTTGGGCAAATAAAGGTGGACGTGACATCTGGTAAGCGAGGGGATCCCAAAGCAATTGCACCAATTCACGAATGACATAACTGAGACCCAGAGTTAATAGAACGATAAAAAAGGCACGCACATAAAGCGGACGTATGAGTGTCATCTCCGTGACAGCGCCAAAGAGAAACCCGGAGGCAACAGCTAATAGAATAGCTATGAGAAAACGCCAGTTACCGTCCATAAGTAGCAACACTTCAGGAGCAGATTCACGAATTAAAGTGGCTACAATTGTAAGGATCAACAATACCAGCGGGGTCACGAGCTTTGGTAGCACCTTTTCCTTTGGTGCAAACTCAGTTTTATCACCAGGTTTTGATACTGCAAATGCTACTAATAAACCGCTCACCAACATCAGAAACGGTCGATACCAGTAAACCGAAAGTGGCTCCTGAGAACTGATCTCAGAAAGTGGGTTGCCTACCGTAGAGGTTGTCATCGCAACCATGGCTGTTTTTGCCAATCCAAGAATGTCTAAACCCAGAAAACCGATAACGGCAGCCAGAAGTGCCAGAGTATAGGCAATCTTTGGCAAAGTATTCTGCCACTTTTCAGAGATCTCCCAACGAATCAAATAAGGTTTCATGAATGAAATCAACATAACACTACAAGCAAAAGCTAAAACGGTGGGTAACAAACCAAAAATGAAGGTGGGATTTGTGTAAAGTTGCCAACCCATATAAGCACCAAGCATGAACATGGATCCATGTGCAAAATTCAGAACATCCATTAAGCCGAAGATGAGCGTAAGGCCTGCCGCTACTAAAAAGAAAAGCGAGCCCAGCGTCAACCCAGAGAGTGTTGTGCGAATGAAAGGTTCCTTACCTGCATACAAATACAAGGCTACAATCACTCCAATTACCACCACAATGGAAACAGCAAGTGTCAATATTTTTTTAGTCTTGGGATTCATGGTTCATCTCCAATTCTTTGCGTGTTTTGATGCTTGCTCCCAGGTAATGATGGATTAAATCTGGATCATTAACCAGATCTGCCATCAAACCTGACTGGACACTTTTACCATCATCAATGATGGTGTAATTCACTGCCAATTGGCTTGCCATGATGAAGTTTTGTTCTACCAGGAGGATTGTTGTTTTTTCACTGAGTACCCGTATGGCTTCCATCATTTGTTGTATCAGAATGGGTGCTAATCCTTCGCTGGGTTCATCAATCAATAGAAGTTTATTATCAGGCACTAATGCCCGTGCTACAGCCAGCATCTGTTGTTGACCACCTGAAAGGTGATTACCTGGTAGTTTGTAAAGTCGTTTTAAATCTGGAAATAGGTTAAAAATAAAGTCAGCATTTCGATCAAAATCACCTTTTTTACGTTCCGCTAATTTCAAATTTTCCAAAACGGATAGTGCCCGGAAAATAGCCCGATGTTCTGGTACATATCCTATTCCCAGATTGGCAATATTGAATGCTCGTTTCCCCTGTATCTCCATGCCATTAAAAATGATCTTACCTTCCCTGGGTGGAGTGAGGCCAAGAATTGATTTCAATGTTGTGGTTTTGCCTGCACCATTGCGACCTAACATTACTGTAATCGAGCCATTTGCTACACTTAACGAAACACTCTCAAGAATGTGAAATTGTCCAATAAAGGTATGAATTTGATCAACCACCAGCAGGTCTTGTTGATTGTTTTTATCATTCATGTTAACTCTCCATAAAGGTCTCCCAGATACGCAGATTGAACCTGTTTATTCGTTGCAATCTCATGCGGGGATCCTTCAGCCAGTATTCTGCCCTGATTCATGACGGTAACGACATCGGAAATGGACATCACCATATCCATGCGGTGTTCAACCAGAATGGCTGTACGATTTTTTTGATGGACTACTTTATTGATAATTTTAATCAATTCTGGCACCTGCTCAGATGACATTCCTGCTGTAGGTTCATCAAAGAGTAATAGTTCCGGATCGCAAGCCAACATGATGCCCAGTTCCAATTTGCGTTTTTCCCCGTGCGGTAAATCTCTCGCCAGAAACAGTTCCCTGCCATTCAGTCCAATCATATCAATAACCTCTTCGGATTTATTGATATATTGGTGAAAGTTATCTGCCAGTTGGAAAAGTTTAAGATTGTCTTTTCCCATAGCCTGCGCAGCCAGTCTGATGTTTTCGAGTACAGTCAGGTTGGGAAAAATATTGGTGATTTGGTATGATCGTCCGATCCCCAAATGCGCTCTCTTCTGAGGGGAAACACGTGTGATATCATTACCCTTGTAAATAACACGTCCATTGGTGGGGGGCATTACGCCACTCAACAGATTAAACAAGGTGGTTTTTCCTGCCCCATTCCCTCCTACCAAAGCCACAATTTCTCCTTTTTTTACCTCCAGAGAGATATCCCACAGGACCTGTATCCCGCCGTACCCGGATGTCAATTGTTTTACTTCAAGCATATTGGCTCTCCTCTCCCAGATAGGCCTCTATTACCTCTTTGTTGTTTGCCACTTCCTGAGGATTCCCTTCGGCAATCTTCTTTCCGTAATTAAGAACAATGATCTTTTCGCAAAGCTCCATTATTACCTTCATAATGTGTTCCACCACGATAAGGGTCATCCCCATCTCCTTGTTTACCTTCCGCAGAAGCTCCAGAGTCTCGTTTATCTCTACATAGGTTAATCCGGCCATGTTCTCATCCAGAAGTAGAAGCTTTGGGTTTGTTCCCAAGGCTGTGGCTAGCTCGATTTTTCTCTGCAGGGCTATGGTGAGATCCTTTACAGTAGTATTTCTGAACTTAACCAGATTGGTCATTTCCAGAATCATTTCGACCCTCTCCCGCTGTTCCTTGGTGGGAACAAGTTTAAGGTCGTGAGCCAGTATCCCCGTGAGGACATGTTCGTACACAGACAGGGATCCGAAGGCACGGACATTCTGAAAGGTTCTTCCTATGCCAAGCATCGATATCTTGTGAGGTCTCTGCCCCTGGATCTCCTTTCCCTGAAAGAGGATCTTTCCGGCAGTAGGTTTAAAGGCTCCGCAGATCATATTGAAGGTGGTTGTTTTCCCTGCCCCATTGGGGCCTATGATTCCTATGCGGCTACCCTCCTCCACCACAAAATTATTGTCATTCACCGCAACCACACCGCCGAACTCTTTTCTAAGATTGATTACCTCTAACAGTACACTCATCTTTTCCTCCTCTGAAGTCTCCGCACAATTCCCATGAGTCCTGCCGGTTCGATGAGCAGGATGATGATCAGAGCCAGGGACCAGATAATGTAGCGATATTCCGGTGCAAAACGCATGATCTCCAGAATAAAGGTTACAATAAAGGCTCCTATGATGGGACCGATAAGAGTTCCGAGACCTCCCACCAAAGCCATGATTACTATCATCTCGCTGGTCATCCAGGCGAAGGTTGTGGGGTGTAAAAGACGGAAGAAATGCGCAAACAGACTGCCCGTCATACCCGCGATGGCAGCCCCCAGGCTGAAGGCAAGGACCTTGAACAGGGCGGTATTTATCCCGGTTGCCTCCGCCAGATCCTCGTTTTCTCTGATTGCCACCAGCATCCGGCCAAAGCCGGAATTAACCAGGAAATAGAGAAATCCCAGAAAGAGCACCGCAAAAAAGAGGATAAGGTAATAGCTTCCCTGAAGGGTTGCGAAATTGAAGCCGAAGAAGGACTCCGGTGCCTGGATACCTCTTAAACCCATAGGCCCTCCGGTGAGTTTTGCCGAGTTTAGAAGAACAAGATAGACAAAGTAACCGAAGAAAAAGGTGGTAACGGCAAAATAGTGACCCTTAAGCTTTAAGGCAGGGTAACCAATAATAAAGGCGAAGATAAAGACCAGGATCCCGCTTATAGGAAAGGCAATCCAGAAGGGGAATGAGGCTTTGATGGTTAATAGAGCAGAGGCATAAGCCCCTAAACCGTAAAAAGCCCCATGGCAGAAGGTGAGAGGTCCTGCGTAACCGGTGGTCAGATCGTAGCTCCCGGCAAGCATGGCATAGATAATGGCCAGCACTGCCACATAAACTACATACTCCGATGCAAAAAAGGGAACCAGAATAAGCAGAATCAGAATGATCCCCGGCACCAGGAATCTTCTCCAAACCGGCACAGGTTTAAGGGTATCTGCGGTTAGTTTAATATCTCCCATAGATTACACCCTCCCAAAGAGGCCCTTGGGGAAGAACATCAGGACCAAAATGAGCACAAAAAAGGCGAATCCGTGCTGGTAAGCCGAAGAGATATAGACACTTCCAAGGCTTTCCGCCAGTCCCAGACCAAGCCCGCCCACAAGTACACCGGCAACACTTCCAAAACCGCCAAGAATTACCACAACCAGAGATTTTAGAAGAGGTAGATCCCCCATGGCGGGAAATACTGCATATAATGGAGAGATAAGCACCGCCGCTGTAGCGCTCAGCATCCCCCCCAGGACAAAGACTGTAGAATTCACCGTATGAATGTTTATCCCTACAACCTGAGCGACAAGACGGTCCTGAGAAGCAGCCCTGATGGCTTTACCCATCCTTGTTTTCATTATAAACAGAAAGACCACCACAAAGAGGGCTGCCGAAACCAGAAGTACTACAACTCTTTGAAAACTGACGGTAAAACCTCCGACATTGAAAGCACCCTGAACATAGGCCGGAAAGATTTTTGCCTTAGGAGTAAACAGGAGTATAGCCAGGTTTGCCATAAGGAAAAAAAGCGCAATAGCACAGAGCAGCTGGATCCTGCTTTTTCCAGTCCACCGTCGGTATAAAAATCTTTCTATAAGGTAAGCCAAGCCTCCTCCTATCACAATGGCGCAAAGCCAGCCAAGGATAAAGGGCAGCTTTGCAGCAGTTACCACATAATAGGCAACATAGGCTGCAATTACATAGATTCCTCCCTGGGCAAAATCGGCAATATCCGTAATGCTCCAGATCAAGTTCAAACCTAGGGCTATAAGGGCATAGGAGGAACCAATGATTATTCCATTTATTATCTGCTGTAAAAGCATAAATTACTCCTCGGGATGCAAAAATAATAATGTCATCCGGGAGAATATCCCGGATGACCTGTTTTTAAGCTGATTTTTTACTGTGGGTGCCTTCCCCCTTTGCTCCAGAGGATAAAGGCAGGCTCGTATCGTCCCTGATTCTTAAATTTTCCAAAATCTTCAAACTTAATATGACCCTGCACACCCTGATAATCCGTTGCCTTGATGGCATTTCTAATCTGTACAGGATCCAGTGATTGAGCCTTCTCTATCGCCTTGGCTACCACAGTTATGGCATCGTATCCGAAGAGAATGGCATAATGCATAGAGGCATTGAAATTATCCTTTACTCTTTTTTCCAGATCCGGGGGAACGCTTCCCCAGAGGGCTACAGAGTAGGTACCCTCTACAACATCCGCTCCTGCAAGGTTGAGCATTTCCATCTCGCTCATCTCTTCCGAACCGATGAATTTTACTCCCGGGGTCAGGCCAAGCTCTTTGGCCTGTTTCAGGATCATTGCTCCTTCGGGAGTTGCTCCTACATAGAACACGACCTCTGCCCTTGCGCCTCTTATCTGGTTCAGGAAGGCCATATAGTCCGTGGTTCCCCGTTCAAAGTAGATCTCTATTGCCGTAGTTGCACCGGTTTTTGCAAACTCCTCCTTGAAACCCTGAGCAAAGGAACGGCCGTAATCGTCGTTAACACAGAGATACCCAATCCTCGTTGGCTTGTACAGGTTCATAATCTTTGGTGTTAACAGGGGGGCAATCAAACCCATGGAGGGTCTCATACGGAAATAATACTCGTGACCTGGACTGGTTACTCCATCGGCAGCACATTCGATGGTTATACCCGGAATTTTAAACTCGTCACAAAGCGGGGCAATAGCCATACAGCAGGAGGAGCAGTGGTCGCCAATTATTGCCACGACCTTATCCTCCAGGGCAAATTTTCTTACATTTGAAACCGCCTGGGTCGGTTCACAGACACTGTCGTAGCGTATAACCTCCACCTTGTAATTAACGCCTCCCACGGTAACACCGGTTTTGTTAATCTCCTCCAGGGCGAGCTGCACTCCCCGCCAGCCATTGGTACCGAACTCTGCTGCAGAGCCTGTAAAGGGAGCAGTATATCCTACCCGGATAACATTACCTTTTACAGCTTCCTCCTTTTGTCCTGCAGCACCTAGACTCTGTACGGCAAAAAAGACAAGAACAGCTAAAATACACACAAGCACTCTGTTGAAACCTTTCATAAATACCTCCTAATGAATGGTTCATTCCTGTGCTGAGTATCAAGAAAGCTGGGGCTGTTGTAGGATTGTTGTTGTACTGAAGTAATACTTAGTTGCTCTACAGGTGTAAAAACCTCAAGTTCGCTGATGCTCTTTAGATATAGAATCTCTAATTTCTCAATACCCAAAGAAATAGTTAATTACTCTATAAAATATTGTAAAAGGCTTTATTAGGTACGTCAAGAAAAAAAATATATTATCAAGCCCAATTGACTCTCTTTATTGCTATCAGATAATAAATGACTTACTATTTTAAAGAAGTCTTACTATCAAAAGGAAGCAAAATGAAAGAAAAGGTATCTGTTTTGGGACTCGGTATAATGGGCTGGCCTGTGGCGGCTAATCTCCTTAAGGCCGGATACGCGGTAACGGTGTATAATCGGACACCGGAGCGAGCTCTGAAATTTATTGAAACCCTGGGAGGTTCCAGGGCCTTAACTCCCCGCCAGGCAGCGGAGGCATCCCGGTTTGTAATTACCCTGGTAGGGGATTCCCCGGATGTAGAGTCTGTAATTCTAGGGCCCCAAGGGGTGATCGAGGGCTGCAGCAAGGATTCCATTGTAATAGATATGAGTACCATAAGCCCGGAGGTTACAAGACGGATAGCTGCTAAACTGGAAGAACAGGGTATCGAGATGCTGGATGCTCCTGTAAGCGGAGGAGAGAAGGGAGCAATAAATGCGGCTTTGACTATCATGGTGGGAGGAAAGGAGAAGGTTTTTGATACCTGCCGGCCGATTTTCGAAGCCCTGGGGAAAACCATCACTTATATGGGTCCGAATGGTTCGGGGCAGTTAACAAAACTTTGCAATCAGATAATAGGATCCAACACACTTCTTGCGGTCTGTGAAGGCCTGATTTTTGCCTCCAAGGCGGGGCTGGATCTGGACAAAACCCTCCAGGCCCTTTCCGGAGGGTCAGCACAATCCTTCATGCTGACAAACATGACTCCTAAAATAATAGCCCGGGATTTCAGACCCGGTTTCTTTGTAATGCATGAACAGAAGGATCTGCGGCTGGCCCTGGAGACGGCAGGGGAGATAGGTGTTGCACTTCCGGGAACCGGGCTCATCCAACAGCTTTACAATGCCATTGCTCAGGATCCCGGGGTTGCCAGGGAGGGGCATTTTGCCCTTATAAAGGCACTGGAAAAGCTTGCCAGTCACGAGGTAAAGAGACCCTAACCTACCCAGCAGGGCTGCTTTGATATGGGGTCAGACGACAGGTTTGGCTGGCCCCCATAATCAACTATAGCTGCAAAGGGCTGTTGTAGGTCTGTTTTTTAAACCCTCTTTAGTTCTCTGAAAAATCCCGCCGGAGGACTGCTCCCTCCTCCACAGGCATCATACTGCTTGCTATCCTGCCAAGAAGCCCTTTTGTAAAGGGGCTTTTCTGGGGCTTCCAGAAAGCCCCTCGCCTCTCGAGCTCCTCCTCTGGAACGAGCAGATCCACCTTTCTGTTTGGAATATCCAGCTGTATCAGGTCGCCATTCTCTACAAGGGCTATAGGCCCGCAGGAGGCTGCCTCGGGGGAAACATGACCTATGGCTCCACCCTTGTTGGTGCCGGAGAATCTCCCGTCGGAAATAAGCGTAATAGATCCATCCAGGCTCATGCCGGAGAGAAGCCAGAGAAACCGGGCGGTAATCCTCATCCCCGGATCCCCCTTGGGGCCGACATAACGGATTACTACAAAATCGCCAGGCTGGATCACTCCTTCGAGAAGTTTTTCACAGGCCTCCCTTTCCGAATCGAACACCCGTGCTGGACCTTTGCGAAGCTTTTCCTTATCCGGAAGCCCGGAGATCTTTATCACCGCCCCCTTGGGAGCCAGGGTTCCGCCCAGGATCGCGAGACCTCCCTCCGGGGAGAGAGGCTCCTTTAGCGGGGCAATCATCTGCCGGTTTAGGACAACAGAATCCCTTATATTATCCGCCAAGGTTGCCTCGTTGACGGTAAGACAATCCCTATTTAGGAGGGGCGCCAATTCCCCTAATAGAGCGGGAAGCCCTCCCGCCTCCTGCAGTTCCCGCAGGGTGAATTTACCGGAGGGTTTTACATTGCAGATAAAGGGAGTTTCCCTGCTTAATTTATCAAACAGGGTAAGGGGAATATCGATCCCAAGTTCTCCAGCTATGGCAGGGATATGAAGCAGGGCATTGGTGGACCCTCCCACGGCCATCAGTATCCTTATGGCATTTTCAAAACTCTTAAGGGTCATAATCTGCGAAGGAAGAACCTGTTTTTTCCAGAGGGAGAGGATCTGTTTTCCCGCCTGGTAAGCCATGCGGAAGAGCTGGGGATCCGTTCCGCAGAGGGTGGAGTTTCCTGGCAGGGTCATCCCGAGGGTTTCTGCTATTACCCCCATGGTATTTCCAGTTCCCATCACAGGGCAGGCCCCGTGGCTACCACAGGCTGAATCCACAAGAAGAGAGAAATCCTCCTCCGTCATGTTCCCCCGCTTCAGTTCCCCGTAGCCGGTTCCCACCTCTATGGCATGGCAGGAGCGGCCTTTAAAGCTTCCGGGAGCCATGTATCCGCCCAGGACAATTATGGAGGGAAGGTTAAGCCTGCCCGCAGCCATAAGGTGGGCGGGCACCACATCGTCGCAGACGGTGGTAAACACCAGGGCATCGAACATATTCACTTCTGTGATAATCTCAACAAAATCGGCCACTACGTCCCTGTAGGCCAGGCTGTAGCTGCTGCCCCTGCTTCCCCCTGCAATTCCTCCGCAGAGGGAACTGATGGCAAATTCCATCGGTGTACCGCCTGCAGCCTCGATCCCGGCCTTTACCCTGCCGGCAAGACTGCCAAGATGGCCGGCGGCGGGATTGTTCTCCCCCCACCCGTTCACCACTCCGATCAGGGGACGCTGCAGCTGTTCCTCGGTATAACCTATCCCTTTCTGCAACGAGCGGCGGAAAGGTAAGCTCCAGGGTTCAAGCCGTTCTTCTTTTTTCATATCCATACCTCGAAAGAAGAGTTGTTGTGTTCTTTAATTCTTTGTTCCGGTTGGCTGTTCAGAATCCCAATTCTTCCCTTACCAGGAGAAAGAGCATATCCGTCAGCTTCGGCTTCTTTTCGATGATCGTAAGAACGGAACAGCCCCTCTCAGGGGAATCACAGTCCGGGCAAATTCCGGTTTTTGCACAGGGAGTATTTGCCCTTCCCCGGTGGGTGCTCATGGGCGCCGCAATATGGCGAATCCGTGCAATCCCTGCCTCCATATCCTCCACAACCTTGTTGAGACCTGCCACGATAATTACCCTGCCGGGGCCGAAGGTCATGGCGGCGGTACGGTTGGCGTTTCCGTCGGCATTCACTATCTTTCCATCCAGGGTTACAGCATTGGCGGAACAGAGATAGACATCCGAAGTCAGGGCCTCCCTCCGCACCTGGAGATCGATCCCTTTGGACCAGTTGGGAAGGCGGTTTCCCTCCGCATCATGGCCCATCTCCTCCTTCCAGTGATGAATAACCCTATTTCCCCGTTTCTCCAGGGCTTCGATTACCCCCAGCTGGCGGATGGTTACCGAGCCTCCTATCCCCACGGTAGCGTTGGGAGGAATCTCCTTAAGAAGCCTCTCCCTTGCTTCCTCTACGGAGCCTAATAGCTCCGCTGGTATCCTGTTTTTCTGGAGGGCTTTAACCACCCTTTCTCCCAGATTCGTTAAGTGATATTCCTTGGACGGATGAAAGGGACCCATTATTACTCCTCCTGTCCCACTAAGCGGGATAGTTTTGACATATCTTTATGATTCTCCAGATCGAATATAGCTTCCCAGAGTTCCTCGGATCTTTTTTGGCTTACCTTATCCTGGGACAGGGAAGAGTATTTTCCCTTAAGTTCTTCGTTGGAGATGGGAAACTCCGGTTCCCCTTTCATTAATTCCTTTCTTGAGGAATAGGTTTTGCCGTCTTTGGTGGTGATCTCTATAATAGTGGGCCATTTTTCATCGTACAGGGTATCCAGTTCCGCATCGAAGAGAACCTCTACTTTGGAAGCGAGGGAGAGAATCCGCTCATCGGCAATCTTTTCCGGAGAGAACTGCTCCCTCCAGGCTTTGCCCTCCAATAGGGCTACGGCGATTATGTAGGGAGCACTGTACTTGGCGCCTGCTATGGTTACAGGTCTCTTCTCCTTCCCCCGGCTTGCTACCTTGAAGGTCCTATCCTTTATGCTCGCCACATCCTCGGCCTTTATTCCATGTTTTTCCCGCAGCTCCAGAACCGCATCTATGGCGGAATGGTGTTGCCTGCAGCAGGCATAGGGTTTTATGCCGGAATTGACTATCTCGAAGACCTTTCCAAGGTTCGTGGTAATTCTGTCCAGATCGTACTTTTCGGAAACCGCCTTGCAGTAGCCGAAATCCCCCTCCATGGCTGTTACAGGTCCGGAAAGTCCATAGGAACTCAATTCCGCGCTGTAGATACCTACCAGGTTGGACCAGCCCATGATGGTTTCCTTGATGGTGGTGCCCCGGGTGTAAGCCTCGAAGGGCGCCAGGGGTCCCAGGAAGGAAGAGGATCCGAAGACCCTTGCGGTTTTATCAGTATCCAGACCCTTAAGCTTGGCAGCCACAATTGCCGAGCCCAGGGGGCTTAAGGTGCCTGGAGCCATTAAAACACGGTCAACATAAATGGAAGGGCTTACAGCCATTCCGATCCTTATCACTGCCTCGTAGCCCAGTACTGTAGCAGTAACAAGTTCCCGTCCGCCGAGGCCCATCTCTTCGCAGAGGGCCAGGGCGGCAGGAACAACGGAGACCCCCGGATGGGTGTGAGAGGTACGATGGACATCATCCAGTTCCAGATGGAAAGTCATGGTGCCGTTTGCCAGAGAGGCATAGGCGGCGGAGGTCTTTTTATTGCTGCCCCAGATCGTTGCTTTCCCTTTTCCGCCCCTTTCTGCGGCAAAGTTTGTAATCTGTTTTCCTACTTCTGTAACAGATCCCGAAAGGCCGATTCCCAAAACATCCGCTATTCTGCGCTTTGCCTCTGCCACAACCTCCCCGGGAAGATCCTCATACCTTATCCCGGCCACAAAATCGGCTAGAGTCCAGGTTACTCCGTTCATAAAATCTCCTTATTCCTATTTTTTTCTCTGAAGTTCGTGATATTTGAATTTCATCCTGGCATCGTACAGGGTGCTGCCTTTCTTGACTTCTTCTATTATATTCATCTCCGCCTGGTCTATTCTGTTTGCAATTTCCAGGATCTCCTCTGCCCTCTCCCTGGGTATAACAATGACTCCTGTCTCGTCTCCCATGATGAGATCTCCCGGTTTTACCTGGATATCACATAGGGAAACCACCTCGTTCTTTGACTGGAGCATTACCCTGTCCTTTCCCGTAACCATGGTATGACCTCTTGTGAACATCGGGTAACCCAGTTCTCGGATTCCGTCCACATCTCTGCAACCCCCGTCTATCACTGTTCCGGCGATCTTTTTACTTACTGCCACATATGTAAGAATATCCCCCCAGACGGTGCAATAGGTTCTACCGTTGTTATCCAGCACCAGGACATCACCCTCGGAAGCCTCGTCAATATAGTCCCCGGCAGTTCCCTTAACTGCCCCTACGGGCACATACTTTACTGTAAAGGCAGGCCCAACAATCTTTTTTCCTAAAACCAGGGGAACCAGTCCGTAGCAACCGCAGCGAATTCCGATACTGTCCATGGCATCGGAAACCGTGGGTGTTGATAATTTATAGAAACCTTTAACCAGTTCTTGAGTAGCCTTATCCATCTCTTTCCTCCCTAAACTTATGCTTTTGTTACTGTTACGATACCATTGTCCGCGTCTACTTCCACAAAATCACCGTCCTTAATAACCTCGCAGGGGTTGGGTTCACAGGAATCCACCACAGGTATTTCGCTTATTATTGCCCCGATGGTAGCGATCGGTTCTGCAAGAAGCTGAACAAAGGCCACTGGTCCTGTTCCCCGGGTAACCATGTCATAGATCCTGTAGGAACCACCTGTTGAGCCCTTGCCTGTGGGATACACCAGCACCTTTCCAGCCAGGTTCACCCCCTCCAGGGGATGCCCGGCTTCGGTAACCACACCTGTTATCGGGTTTACTCCCCCTACAAAGGTGATCGGTTCCTTGCTTACCACTGCCTTTCCTGTGGCCTTGCCCTTAACAACCTTTCTGCCTTTTATGATGATCTTCTCGCCCATGCTGTTTACCTCCACTTTCCTGTAAGAGCTGCAGATATTACCTGTTCCTGATTACCGTAGTGGGTAAGCAGACCGAATTGTCCCGGAGAGTAATGGGCCATCTTTGTGGAATTGGTGGTAAGAATCTTATAACCCATCTTCTGTGCCAGATCCCGGGTGGGAGTTAAAACGGGGCAGGTTTCGCAGATAAGCTTTCCACCCGCCTGTCTTATAATATCCGCATAGCCCATGGACTCTGCCATTTTAACCACCGGCCTGGAGGAACATACCCAGAGGGTTACATCCTTGTGGATCCTTTTTCCCGCCAGGGAGGCAGCAATGTCGCGGAATTCCTGGATCGAGGTATGGGGACATCCGAAAATGACCCAGCCTGCTCCGTCCGATTTCTCCTTGTTGAGTTTCTCCTCCACCGCCGCCTTCTCCGCGGGGCCGAAGGAAAGCTCAATCTCCGGTTTCTTTCCACCCAGAGCTGCTTCCAGAGTCGGAGCCTCCGGAGTTACCCCAACCACATGGAAAAGGGCCACGGCTCCCGAGGAAGCCAGAGCAGCAGAGAGGGCTTTAAGTTCATCCAAAGTCACCGAGGCGGGTATTCCTGTAAAGACCGGAGAATCCTGCTCGGCAATTTTGCCTACATAGTAGCCGAGACTGCCGTATTCAGTTACACCTTTAAGAGGCATATTGACCTTGCAGTGGAGTTTTCCTAATCGGTTTTCCTTAAGGTGGAAACCATAGGCTGGTACACGCCCGATTAGGGCTGCCGCCAAGGCACTCGGCCCACCTTCCCTGTTGGTTCGGGCGCCCAAAACCGAGTTGGCAAAGGCAATGGCGGAGGATTCTCCCCAGGCCACATGTTCTCCAAACCTTGGTACATGCCCCAGGAAATAAGGGGTACAGGTTCCGCAGGTTATGGCACCCATATTTTCATAAGCCTTTGTAAGCCTGCCCTGCATCTCCCCCGATTCCTCATCTATACCCATCTCTCTCCATTGAGCAGAGTCCATGGCCGAAGGGTTTGTGGTGGTGTAGGCACAGAACTTCCCGCCCTTGGCCTGCATGGATTCCACAAATTTTGTTCCCGCTTCTCCAGCCACTACTATAGATGCCCCCGGCATATGGGTGCTTTGAATTTCAATCAATTTTTCCGCACCAAAGCTCTCCCCCAGGGCTACCATTATTTCCATAGATTTCTGAACAGGATAACCCATATCACCATCCAGCATCTTTTTTTCTACATCCGTTAGTCTCAAAACAGCACCTCCTACTTCTTTTCCAGCATCTTGTCGTAACCGGATTGTTTATCCACCTCCAGGAAGGAGATTCCGGATTTTATCTTATTCACTATGTCCTCTTCCCTTTTGAAGATATCCAAACCGATCTCAAGGACCTTCTCCGCATGCTTTGCCGGAATTACAACAACACCGTTCATATCCGCCATGATGATGTCCCCCGGCGCAACCTGCACGCCACCGATCTGGATAAGAGTGTTAAAGGATTCCTGCATGTTCCTTCCCCTTCCTGTGGAGGGAACAATGCCCCGGGCATATACGGGAAAACCAAGCTGTTCAATTACATCCACATCCCGGGAGGCTCCGTCTATAATCACCCCTTCGATTCCCTTTTGCATAGCCGCATAGGTTAGAATCTCTCCCCAGCAGTTCTGATCCAGCCTGCCGGAATTGTCTATCACAATAATATCCCCCGGCCCAGCCACATTAACGGGATCCGCCCCCATGTGGCTTGTTGGTTTTGTCTCTCCCAGTGGGCAAACCTTCATGGTCACTGCAGTACCCACGACTTTATTACACTTAAAAAGCGGTCCTATTCCGTGAATACCGCACTTAAGTCCCGCCTTGTCCAAAGCATCCGAGACATTGGTGGTGGAGAGTTTCCGAAAGCCTTCCAGAAGGGATTTATCTACCTTAACTGTTGTTTTTTCTTTTTCCTGCATATCCTTCTCCTATTTCTTTTCCAGCATCTTGTCGTAGCCGGAGGCTTTATCCACTTCTAAAAAGGGAACCCCCTGCTTTATCCTTTCCACTATGGCGGTTTCTCTTTGAAAGAGATCCTGGCTTACCTTAAGAACCTCTTCTGCCCTTTCTGCGGGAATGACCACAACCCCGTTTTTATCTGCCATAAGGATATCCCCGGGTCTTACCTGAACCCCTCCGATTTTTACAAGGCAGTTCACATCCCTCTGCACATTTCTTCCTCTGGCTGTCAGGGGTACAATTCCCCTGGCAAAAACAGGAAAATTAGTTTCTTCTATTATATCTACATCCCTGGAGGCGCCATCTATAATAACCCCTGCCACTCCCTTCTGGAGGGCGGCATAGGTCATGATCTCACCCCAGCAGTTTTGGTCGATTCTTCCATTGTTATCAATCACAATGACATCCCCAGGCTGGGAGGCTTCCAGAGGATCAACACCCATATGCCCCGGAGGATTGTTCTCGCCATAGGCTATAACCTGCATTGTTATGGCCGTACCCACCACTTTAGGGCAGTTGTACAGAGGCCTGATGCCGTGGATACCGCAGGGAAGTCCCAGCTTGTCCAGGGCGTCAGATACATTGCATGTCGATAAGGGTAAAAACCCCTCCACCAATTCTTTTGGCGGTCTTTTAATCTCTTCTTTTTTTATTCCCATATTACCCTCCCTAGTCCTGTTCCTTGCATCCCTTGGCTTTCAACACCTCTGGGAAACCGAGCATCTCAAAGAGAGATTCTCCTTTACGGATTCTGTCCATTAGCTTATCTTCCTTGGTTACTCTTTCCCTGGACTTTGCCAAGGCTTCCTCCACCTCTGCCAGGGGAATAACCACTATTCCATCATCATCCCCAAGGATAAGATCTCCGGGATTAACCACTACTTCTCCGCAGGAGATAGGGTGATTTATAAGTCCCAAGGATTCCTTTACAGTTCCCTTTATGGATACAGCCTTGCAGAAGACCGGGAAATTCATTTCGCAGATCAGGGCGGAATCCCGGACAGAACCATTGGTTACCAACCCGGCTACTCCCCGTACCTGGGCCTGCAGAGCGGCAATCTCACCCCAAGGGCCTGTTTCCGTAGTCTGACCCATATCCGCCACCAGGACATCCCCTGGTTTTGCCATATCCAGAGCCTTAAGGAGCATAAGATTGTCTCCCGACTGGCACTTTACCGTAAGGGCGGGTCCGCAGACCTTCATTCCCCTAGCCAGGGGTTTGATGGAGGAATGCATTGCCCCTCTCCTTCCTATCGCCTCATGCACCGTTGCCGAAGCCTGTTCCGCCAGGGCTTTAATAAGCTCCTGGGGCGGTCTTTTAATTGTCTTGATGATATGAAACATCTTTTACCTGCCTTATAGGGTGTTATTGTTAGGATTTCTTGCCTTTAATATCCTTAATTTTCTGCAGTAAAAAGGGACTGAACATTACAAGAACTGTAAGCACCAGGAATACGGCGCTGATCGGTCTGGTAAAGAGTGTGGTCAGATCCCCCTTGGAAAGGACCAAGGTTCTGCGCAGATTCCTTTCTAGTATCGGGCCAAGAATAAGCCCAAGGACCAGCGGTGCTGCCGGAACCTTGCCCTTGTTGAAGAGGTAACCGATTAAACCGAAGATAATCAGAACCCCAAGGTCAAAGAAGGAGTTCCTGATTGCATAGGTTCCCACGGCACAGAGGAGCATGATTACAGGTAACAATATTCCCATGGGGGTATTTATAACCTTACTTACCGCTTTTGCTCCCAGGAGTCCTATTCCCAGAAAGGCCAGATTGGAGAGGGCCATGAGTATAAAGATTGCCGAAACTACATCCGGGTGATTCTTAAAAAGAAGCGGACCAGGTTCAAGACCATGGATCAGAAGAGCTCCAATCAGGATTGCCGTTATGGCATCCCCAGGGATACCCAAAGTCATCATCGGTATCATGGCGCCGCCGGTGCTGGCATTGTTGGCCGATTCCGGTGCCGCAACCCCTTCCGGGGCACCTGTACCCAGCTCATCCTTGTGTTTGGCAAAGCGCTTTTCTATTCCATAAGCAATGATTGCAGCAATTGTTCCTCCCGCTGCAGGGATTGCTCCTATAACTACTCCAATGGGGGAACCACGGAGAATTGAGGGCATTACCCTTTTCAGCTCCTTCCAGGTGGGAAGAATCCTTCCAATCTGCTTTGTAGTCTTTATTTCCGAAAGCTTTTGTTCCGCCACAGTCAAAACCTCGGCAAGGCCGAAGATTCCTATCAATACCGGGAGCATCTCAAGACCGCCAAGCAGATTGACATTGTTGAAGATATACCTTGGATAACCGCTTAAGGGATCGCATCCTATGGTAGCAAGTAAAAGCCCGATACAGCCGGAAAGGAGTCCCTTTACCATGGATCCCGGGCTTATATAGGCGATGATGCTTAGACCGAAAAGAGAGACGGCAAAGTATTCCTGGGCGCTGAATTTTAAGGCTACTTCCGCAATGGCAGGAGCAAAAATTGAAAGGATTATTACACTGATAAGACCCCCAATAAAGGAGGAAACCGTAGCAATACCAATCGCTTTTCCTGCTTCTCCCCTCTGACCCATGGGATATCCGTCTATGGCGGTCATCATTGCAGAAGGGGTTCCGGGCATCTTGGCCAGTACAGCGGTTATGGAACCACCGTAAACACCACCACAATAGGCTCCTAAAAGTAGGGCAAAGGAGCTGTAGGTACTCATGCCAAAGGTGAGAGGCGTCATAACCGCTACAGCCATGGTGGCAGTTAGTCCCGGAAGCGCTCCTATGATTACACCGGCGGTAACTCCCAAAAGAAGCATTCCGATAACCTGAAAATTAAAGACATAGGGTATGCCTAAGGTATAAAGATCAAAGAATGAGGTCATGTTATACTCCCAGGATTCCCCTGGGTAAGGGGATCCTTAATACTGTGCGGAATATAAGATACAGAACCAGTGTAACTGCCACTGCAACAATAAGGGCTTTAAGCCACTTAACCTTTAAAAAGGTCATGGAGGCAAAAAGAAAAACTAAACTGTCCAAAATGAATCCAAGGACAGAGAACAAGGCCGTATAAACCACAACAGAAGAGATCAGGAATAAGGGGAGACGGATTGTGCTCCAACTAAAAGAGATTGATTTATCCTTCATCCTAAAGGTTTCTAACAGATTCAGCCCTGCGAGTATAAGCATGATGACTACAATAACTATAGGGAAAAACCCTGGACCTAAGCCCGAGCCACGGAATCCTTCCGGAAAATCCTTGGATAGTATTAAAACAAAGATGCACAAAAGAACAATCAATCCGGTTAAAATGAAATTATATTTCTTCATTCTTCCTCTCCTTCCTATTCCTGTCTCATTCTCCTTCTATCTTACTTTTTCATGTCAATTTCTTTGAAGAGCTCAGCAAAGGTAGCTTCCTGGGAACCCCAGTATTTCTGAAGATCCGAAGACCCCATATACCTCATACCAAAACCGCCGTTTTCCATGAATTTTTTGTAACCTGGGCTTTCTATAGCCTTCTTAATGGCAGCTTCAAGAACAGCGATGACTTCTGGGGGTGTTCCTTTAGGAGCGGCAAAGGCTCTCCAAGTTCCAAAGGTAAAGTCTAAGCCTGCTTCCTTGAAGGTTGGTACATTGGGGAATTTTCCCTGCCGGTCTACAGAGGGGATTGCCAGGATTTTCAATTTACCCGCATCCACAAGAGCTGCACATTCTGCGGGACTTACCGTTGTTGCTTCCACATGACCTCCAGCACAAGCTACTGCCGCGGGATTTCCACCTTCGTAGGGAACATGGGTTAACCGGATTCCTGCAGCCTTTTCAAAAGCCATGGCTGCCACGTGCCAGATTGCTCCCGGGCCAGAATTAGATACACGGATGGCTCCTGGATCCTTCTTTGCCGCGGCAATAAAATCGGAAAGGGTGTTCCAGGGAGATGTAGCATTCACCGTTAAACTTGCCG